>OGHW01000298.1_pt1 | contig 57618 bp, 54 predicted proteins | sample 1571641 | NCBI WGS metagenome assembly OGHW01 (sample SAMEA2582066, study PRJEB24529) | metagenome | biome: Human gut stool | place: China | collected 2011 | reverse complement strand
AGTTCAAGAGCCGCCCCAACCGCGCACATCCCCTGTTCAAGGGCTTTATCGCCGCTGCGCTGCGCTACCGCGCTGCCGCCCAGCGGGATATGCTGCATCTGTAATAGCATAATATAACGGCAAGGCCGCAGCACAAAATACCGTGCTGCGGCCTTGCTTTATGTAAGACGATTTTAAATGCTTTCCGCGCCGTCCTGTCTGGCGTGATTTGCCTGCTTATTCTCGTACATCCGCTGGTCGGCGATATAGCGCACCTGCTGCACGTCCACGCTTTCGGCGGGGTACAGGGCGTAGCCGCAGCTGGCACCCACGCTCACGGTATTGCCGTCGATCTCGTAGGGCACAGCGACCATCTCACAGATCAGGTTCATCTTGCTGGCGCAGGCCTCCGACTCCATCGGGCCGAGCAGCAGCAGAGCGAACTCGTCGCCGCCCAGACGGAAGGCGTAGTCCCGGCTTCGGATGCAGCCCTGCAGCCGCTGGGAAACGCCCTTCAGCAGCTTATCGCCCACATCATGGCCGTAGGTATCGTTGACCGGCTTGAAGCGATCCAAGTCCATATAAAATAGCGCAAAAGGCTGGCTGTGCTGCTCCAGCACCGTCAGTACCCGGTCGAAGTAGCGCTTGTTCAGCAGACCGGTCAGACCATCGGTGTTGGCAAGGCTTTGCAGCAGGTGCTGCTTGCCCATATCCTGCACGATCATCATCACACGGGTCAGGCGATTTTCCTTCCACGCCATGGGAACGACCGTCATCATGAAAAATGCGCTTTTATCGCGGGCGGCATATTCCAGCTTGAGGGAGTCGTTGTCCGTTTTGATGAGCCTGCGCAGGTTTTCCGGGGCCAGCATCTGGGGGATCTTGGCGTTTTCGCTATCGGTCAGAACTACATACTTGCGCGATATTTGCTCCAGCATCTGCTGGTAAGAGCCCTCCGGTTGGTACAGCGGCTCTCCGCGCCGCTCGTGGTACTGGTAGCGGTCGCGGTCCAGATCGCACACTGCAAAACGCTCCACAACGCGTGCCATGCCCGCAAACATCATATCGCTTTTTTCCCGGCGGCGCTCCAGCTCCCGACGGCGGTTGCGCTCCGCGTCACGCTGGATCTTTACCACGCCTGCCATGATCAGAAGCCCCAGCAGTGCGATGACTAAAATAGTAGCGTTTTGCACCCTGCGCATCCCGGAATCCACCACCCCGGTGGGTACGATGCCGATGATGCTCCAATCCAGAATGCCCAGCGGCTGATAGATCAGGTAATATTTCTGCCCGTTCATGGTGAACAGCACACAGCCCTCGCCGCCCTGCGGCAGGGTCTGCACCATGGTGTCAAAGTAAGGCTGATCCACACGGGCGTTCTGCTGCAAGTAATCAAACAGGTTGGTCATCTGCTCGGTGATCCCGGTCTTTGTCTCGGTGGAAAGCACCACATCACCGTTTGAGCGCACGATATAGCAATCGCTCTGTCCCTCATAGACCATGCTGCCCAGCAGCTTTTCCAGCACGGCGTTATCGTAGCTGACCACCAGCGCCGTATAGGTAGTGCCGTCCAACTGCAGCGGCTGCTCCATTGGGATAGCAAACAGGATCTTGCGGATGCCCTGACTGGAGATATAGCTGGAGATCACTGGCTTGTTTTCGGTATACAGCTTTTCAAAAGCCTCCTTCATGTGCATAGCTGTGCCCTGCCGCCCGGCGGTGGTCCAGAACTCGCACTGCTCGTTGAACAGGTAAAAATCCGTGTATTGCCAAGTAGCCTTTTGGGCGATATACTCCTGCCACTGCCCCTCCTGCTCTCCCAGCTCCGCAAGGGTGCCCAGGTAGCTGTCCCAGTCGTTCAGGATGTTCCAGTTGCGCTGCGCAAACATGGTAAAGGTCTTGGCAGACTGCCCATAGGTGGAAAGCAGGTTTGCCGTGCTTTCCTGATAGATCTGCTTCTGGGTATAGGCACTGTAAGCAAGGATGCCAACCAGCAGCGCCAGCAGCATCCCTGCTATGAGCAGTATATTTTTTCGTTTCTTCTTCATAAGGTCAATTTCCCCCGACTGCCCCGCAGCCAAACCCCTTCACAATACGTTCTTCCAAAGGCTTTATGTCAAAGCGCTGTGCACAAAGTTCCGCAAAAGTGCACAAGTGCCGCGTGTCAGCTCCCGTATAAACCGACACTATCCCTAATAACATTATACCATTTCGCAAAAAAGCCTGTCAACACATCCATGGGGCGATTCGTGCCGTTTCAAGGGCGATTCACGCAGATTTGCTCTGCTTTTGCCGCTTAAAAAGACAAAAAGACCCGCAGACCGCGCCTGAACTTTCAGGGCCGCTGCGGGTCTTTTTGCTGGTGCAGAAGAAGGGACTTGAACCCTCACTCACTAGGAACTGGTGCCTAAAACCAGCGTGTCTGCCATTCCACCACTTCTGCTCATAGAAAAAAGGCAAGTCAAAAACCGACTTGCCTTCTGGTGCGAGGGAGGGGACTCGAACCCCCAAGGATAAACCACACGCACCTCAAACGTGCGCGTCTGCCAGTTCCGCCACCCTCGCATACCTGTTATACAGTTCTCCGGTTTTTGAGGTAGAAAACCGTTGGTGCGGACTGCTTGGATATAGTAACATATTTCCGGCCATTCGTCAAGTGGTTTCTTTGTTTCTCATAAGTTTTTTTAAGTTTCATATCTATATTAGCAGCGCAGCGCGCACGCAAGAGCAGCCCTGCGGGCAATTGCACAGGTCATTTGTACGCGGAAAGTGTGCCTGCGGCGCTGCGCCCAGAGCAAAGGAGGGGTTTGTATATGAAACTTTTTGTGCGGCGCACCGGCGGGCGCATCGGGCTATGGGGCGGGCTGCTGGCGGCTGCGCTGGCAGCGTTTGCGGCGGGGTGGCTGGTGCCGGCACGCGCGCCGGTGGGCTGCAATCTGAACGAGCTGACCGCCGCGCCGGACTTTTCGCCCTTTTCCCCTGCCGCACCGGCGGTGGCTGCATCCGATGCCGGTGCGCCCGCTGCCCCTTCCCTGCCGGAAAAATGGGTCTGCCTGACCTTTGATGACGGCCCGAGCAAGACCACCCCGGAGGTGCTGGCGGCGCTGGATGCCGCCGGAGTGCACGGCACCTTTTTTGTGGTGGCCACCGGCTACAATGAGAAATATCTGCCCCTGCTCACACAGGCTGCTGCCGCCGGGCATCAGATCGCGCTGCACTCTGCCTCCCACGAATACAGCGATATCTACCGCAGCAGCGCCGCCTACTGGAAGGACATCGCCCTGCTGAAACAGCGCATTGCGCCCTATGTGGACGCTGAGAGCATCCGGTACCTGCGCTTTCCCGGCGGCAGCACCAACACCGTAAGCCGCCGCTACGGTGGCAAGGGGCTGATGCCGCAGCTGAAAACCGAGGTAGAGCAACGCGGCTGGCAGTGGGTGGACTGGAACGTCTGCGCCGAGGACGCCGTGGGCGGGCACCCCAGTGCGGATACCATCTACCGCAATGTGGTGCGGGAGACCGGCGAGCAGCCCCATTGCGTGGTGCTGATGCACGATTCTGCCACCACCCGCACCACCGCCGAGGCGCTGCCGGACATCATCCGGTGGTATACAGACAACGGCTACACTTTTTTGACCGTAGCCGAGGCGCTGCCGCTGGGGTAATGCGCCTTACAGCCACCTTTCAAGGCAGCGCCCCAGCAGTACCCCGGCAGAGGCCAGCATCGCCAGCCAGAGCCAGCCTGCGCCACCGGTCACCACCCACCCCGCCGCCAGAATGGCAGCAAAGGTGCACACCGGCGGCACAGCGATGCGCAGGATATGCAGCAGCTTTTCCCGCCGGGTGGGCAGTCCGGCGTCCAGCTGCTCGGGGTGCACAGCATCGCAACAAATCTCGTCCCGGTACTTGCCCGGGTTGCGGTAGGCCTTATACGCGATGCCGTCCAGCGAAAACTCCGGGTACATCCCCTCTTTGGTCAGGGTAAACTGCATTTCCTTTTCCTCTGCATAGGCCTGCAAAGCCGCCGTAAACTCCTGCGGGGTGTTGATGCTGCCCTGCGGAATAAAGAAAAAGTGCTTCTGGTGCTGCACCTGCGCCAGCGTGCGGTAATCCTGCAGCCAACCGGAGAAGAACCCCTGCTGCGGGGCGGGGCTTTCCATACGGGTCAGACAGGCGTCCACGTCCAGCGTGTCCGTCTGCGGAGCCTGCCGGGCAAGGTCGGCGCAGAACTGCATGGCTGCCGCCAGATGCGCCGCCTGCTGCTCCAGCACGGTCTGCTGGGCTTGCAGCGCCTGTTGCAGGGGCTGTTCCCCGCGCAGTACCGCCTTGATGGTAGGCAGCGGCACATCCAGCATCCGCAGCATACGGATGAGCTTGAGGGTGCGGACGTTCCCGGCGGTGTAATCGCGGTAGTCATTGCCCTGCCTGCGTGCCGGTGTGAGAAGCCCTTCTTTTTCGTAAAAGCGGATGTTCGGGGCGGACACACCGCTTTGTTCAGAAGCCTGTTTGATGTTCATTTGCTTCACCTCCGCCCTTACATTACACCTTAAAGCCGGTTGAAGGTCAAGGGTTTTCACGCAAAAAGGGATATTCAAGGCAAAAAGCTGCTATTCTGCGCCCTCATCAGTCACCTTCGGTGACAGCCGTTCCCCTCTTTGTCACCTACGGTGACATTTCTCCCCGGCGCGGGGAGAATCTGTCCCTTCCGGGGGACACCTTTATTCGGAAAGGCGATTTCACAGTAAAAAGAGCCGCCGCACAAAAATGTGCAGCGGCTCTGTAAAAGGTGCTTTTATTGCGTGTATGCCGCAGGCTGCGGCGCACGCATTTTTTTAGTCCGCAGACTGGCAGAACACAGAGAAGGTGCGGTAAGCCATGTACAGGTCGGTCTTATGGATGACCTCGAAGGGAGAGTGCATGGACAGCACGGGCACACCGAGATCCAGCACCTTGATGCCGCGGTTTGCCACATACTTGGCAATGGTGCCGCCGCCGCCCAGATCCAGACGGCCCATCTCGCCGATCTGCCATGCCACGTTGTTGGCATCCAGCATCCGGGTGATGTCGCCCAGCAGCTCGGCGTTGGCGTCGCTGGCAGAGCTCTTGCCGCGGCTGCCGGTGTACTTGAAGATGGCAATGCCGCGGCCGGCGTAGGTGCCGTTCTGCTTTTCAAAGGCGCTTGCCCAGGAGGGGTCGTAGGCAGCGGTCACGTCCGCAGACAGGCACACGCTGTTGCGGAAGGCGAGAATGTCGTCCTGACCGGCAGCACGGCAGAGCAGCTGCATAAAGTGGAACACATACATACTCTGCATACCGGTCACACCGTCGGAACCGATCTCTTCCTTATCGGTCAGCACGCAGATGGTGGTGTGCACGGGATCCTTGGTCTCGATCTCGGCCAGCAGTGCGGGGTAAGCATCCACGCGGTCATCGTGGCCGTAGGCACCAATCATGGAGCGGTCAAAGCCCACGTCGCGTGCCTTGCTGGCGGGCACCACCTCAATCTCGGCGCGGGTGAAGTCGCGCTCGGTGATGCCGTACTTCTGGTTCAGCAGGATGAGGGTGTTCAGCTTGACAGCCTCCTTGACGTCCTCTTCCTCCACGGTGTCAGAGCCGATGAGCACGTTCAGCTCCTCGCCCTTGATGCCCTCGCTGAGCTTGCGCTCGTTCTGCTCAGCACCCAGATGGGGCAGAAGGTCGGTGATGCAGAACACGGGATCGTTCTCGTCCTCACCGATGGCAAAGTTGACGCTGGAGCCGTCGGCGCGGGTAAACACGCCGTGGATGGCCAGCGGGATGGTAGCCCACTGGTACTTGCGTATACCGCCGTAGTAGTGGGTGCGGAAGTAGCTCATGTGGTCAGACTCGTACAGGGGGTTGGGACGCAGGTCCAGACGGGGGCAGTCGATGTGGGCGATGACCAGACGGAAGCCCTCTTCATAGGGCTTCTGGCCGATGGTAGCCGCCACAACAGCCTTGTTCTCCTGAATGAAGTAGACCTTCTCACCGGGGGCGTAGGCCTTTTTGGGTTCAAAAGCCTTGTAGCCGGCAGCCAGCAGCATCTGCTCGCTGACAACGGCAGCCTCGCGCTCGGTCTTGGCACTGTCCATAAATTTCTTGTAGCCCTCGGCAAAGGCAGCAGCCTTTTCCTTTACGTCTGCCTGCTTGTCGGCAGCGTACTCAGGGGTGTAGAGCAGCTTTTCGGCGTACTCTTTTGCAGTAAGTTTCTCACTCATGATTTTTTGCTCCTTAACTTTTTATCATTGACCTGCGTACAGACGCTGATAGGTCTGGTAGCAGGCGGTGATCTTGTTGACGTAGTGGTGCATCTGGTTATAAGGGAAGCCCTGCAGCGTTTCCCCGTCTGCGGAGTGCTCCTCTATTTGCAGCAGCTGATCCACCGTGCCCCAGCCGCTGTGGTAAGCCGCTGCCGCCGTGGATACATCCCCTTTGTAGCGCACCATGCAAAGGTGCAGGTAATAGCACCCAAAGCGGATGGCGGTATCGGGGTCGTACAGGTCGGCAAAGGTCAGCGGTTCCTCCGGGGCGATCTTGCTGCGCATCCAGAGAAAGGTCTCCTCAGTCATCTGCATCAAGCCCCGGGCATCCACACTGGAGGTGGCCTGCGGGTCAAAGCCGCTTTCGGTGCGAATAAAGGCGTAGACCAGCAGCGGATCCAACTCATAGGCTGCTGCCCATTTTTCCACCAGCTGCTCGTACTTGCGGGGGTACAAAAGCTGCTCTGCCCGGTTGTACAAAGGCGGCACCACACACACCGTAAGCACCACTGCCAAGCACAAAGCGACCAGCCGCCGCACCATCCGGCGGCGGCGCTGCTGTTTGCGGCGACGCAGTTTTTCCCGCGCGGCGCGGCGCTCCCGGACGGCGATGGGGTCGTAGGCTTTTTCATAATTTTGTTCGTTCAAAGCGCTGCCGTCACGCCCCCTTCTGCCTGCAGCCGCTCACACAGGCGGGCGGCTGCAGCTTGCAGCGCCTCCAGCCCGGCGTCGTTGTGCAGGGTGTAGTCTGCCTGTGCGGTCAGGGTTTGTTCCGGAGTCTGGGCGTTCAGGCGGCGGGCAGCCATCTCCGGCGAGATACCGTCCCGCGCCACAATGCGCGCCACGCTGGTTTCAAAGGGTGCAGTGACCACGCACAGGCGGTCGCACTCAGCCTGTGCCGCTGTGCCCACGATGACTGCACCGTCCAGCACAAAAAGTGACGCTCCGGCGGCCTGTGCCGCACACTTTGCCGCACGGATGCGCGCCACGATGGCGGGGTGGGTCAGGCTGTCCAGCGCGGCCTTGCCCTCCGGGGTGGCAAAGGCGCGGTCAGCCAACAGACGGCGGTCCAGCGTGCCGTCCGGGCGAAGGATCTCCCCGCCGAACCGCGCCGCCAGCTGCGGCAGCAGCGGCGAGCCGGGCAGCAAAATTTCCCGGCTGAGCTGGTCGGCGTCCGCCAGCGGCACGCCGTGGGCGGCAAATACCGCCGTGACCGTGGACTTGCCGCAGCCGCTGCGCCCTGTGATGCCCAAGGTAATCATAGGTCAATCACCCGGAAGGCGGCGGCGCGGATCAGGCGGTTGTACACTGCCATGGACAGGCCGTCCTTCTGCGGGCAGCGGGCGTAGACTACGCCGTCGCCCTGCTCATCCAGCGCCCGCAGGGAGCGGAAGATGTGCTTTGCCTGATCGGCACCGTCCCCCTCGCGGCCGTATTCCACGCAGGGCACATTCAGCTTTGCGCTTTCGCCGGTAAAGCACAGGCAGCTGGGGTTCTCGTCTTTATGGGCGTCCACATAGGCCTTGAACTGCGCAAAGGTGCCGTTGAGCAAGGTCACATCGGCCTTGGGGGCGTAGTGCTTATACTTCATGCCCGGGCTGCGCACCACAGCACCCTCCGGCAGCTTTTCCAGAATGGCTTTGGACACCTCCACCTCTTCGCCGAGGGCGCGTTCCAAGTCCTCCAGCGTGATGTGGCCGGGGCGGAACAGGGTGGGTTTCTCCCCCACCACCGACACCACGGTGCTCTCTACACCCACATCGCACTCGCCGCCGTCCAAAATCAGCGGCAGGCGGCCGTCCATATCGGTAAACACGTCCTGTGCGTTGGTGGGGCTGGGCTTGCCGGAAAGGTTTGCGCTGGGGGCGGCAAAGGCGCAGCCGCTCTGCTGGATGACCGCCCGCGCCACCGGGTGGCTGGGCATACGGATGCCCACGGTATCCAGCCCGGCGCAGCACTCATCCGCCACCTCCGGCCCGCGCGGCATGATGATGGTCAGTGGGCCGGGGCAGAAGGCTGCCATCAGCAGCTGGGCACGCTCCGGCACCTCGCTGACAAGACCCGGCAGCATCTCCGGCCCGGTGACGTGGACGATGAGGGGGTTATCCTGCGGGCGCCCCTTGGCCACAAAGATATCGCGCACCGCCGCACCGTTGCGGGCATCGGCGGCAATGCCGTAGACCGTTTCTGTTGGCAGGGCCACAAGCTGACCCTGCCGCAGCAGCTGTGCGGCCTCGGCTACGCCTGCTTCATCGGCAGGCAAAACTCTGGTTTTGATTTCCATACGAATCATCGTTCTTTCTATCTGTAAAGTATATTTGCTTGGCAGTCGTTTGGATGGTTTTGCACCCGCAAAACCGGGTTTTACCCGCCCAGCCTTTGCAGCTTTTCAGTCTGCTCGCGGGTGGCAAGGGCGTCAATGACCTCGTCCAGATTGCCGTCCATGATCTTTTCCAGATTGTGGACGGTCAGGCCGATGCGGTGGTCGGTGCAGCGGTCCTGCGGAAAGTTGTAGGTGCGGATCTTCTCACTGCGGTCGCCGGTGCCCACCTGCCCCTGACGCTGGGCGTTGATGGCATCCTGCTGTTCCTTCTGCTTTTGTGCAAGGAGGCGGCTGCGCAGGATCTCCAGCGCCTTATCCTTGTTCTGGAACTGACTGCGCTCGTTCTGGCACTCCACCACCGTACCTGTGGGGATATGGGTCACACGGATGGCGCTGGAGGTCTTGTTGATGTGCTGACCGCCCGCACCGGAGGAGCGGAAGGTGTCAATGCGCAGGTCCTTCATATCCAGCGCAAAGTCCACCTCCTCTGCCTGCGGCATTACCGCCACGGTGGCGGTGGAGGTGTGGATGCGGCCTTGGGTCTCGGTCTCCGGCACACGCTGCACCCGGTGCACCCCGCTCTCGTACTTGAGACGGTTATACGCACCTGCGCCATCCACTGAGACGATGGCTTCCTTTACGCCGCCAAGTTCGGTCTCGTTCAGGTTGAGCACTTCCAGCGTCCAGCCACGGTTCTGGGCGTACATGGTGTACATCCGCAGCAGACTGTGGGCAAACAGAGCGGCTTCCTCGCCGCCGGCGCCGCCGCGGATCTCCATGATGACGTTTTTGCCGTCGTTCACATCCTTGGGTAACAGCAAAATTTTGAGATTATTTTCCAGCTTTGCCACATCTTGACTTTTTTCGCTGATTTCCTGCTGTATCATCTGCTTGAAGTCCGGGTCCAGTGAACCGGGCTCCTCCAGCAGGGCTTTGGCCTGCGCCAGATGATCCAGCGCGGTCTGCCAGTCCCGGTAAGCCTCCACCACCGGCTCTGTATCGTGATACTCCCGCATCAGCTTGCGGAACAGCGCCGGGTCGGCGGCAGTATCGGGCTGGTTCAGCCGCATGGAAAGTTCCTCAAAGCGGCGGCAGACCGCATCCATCCGGGAAGAAATATCTTGCATCCTTGCAGTTCTCCTTACAAATTCGTTCCGGTTCGGGTGCGTTGGCTGCGCTACTGTGCGCTGCCGGGCTTTACCACCTTTTTGATGTTCTTTTCAATTTTGGCGCGGGGCAGCATGACCTCGCGTCCGCAGCCGGTGCAGCGGATCTTAAAATCCATGCCCACCCGCAGCACCTCGAAGCTGGATGCTCCGCAGGGGTGCTTTTTGCGGGTGAGGATGGTATCTCCCACAGCGATGTCCATATTTATCCGACCTCTCCCTTCTTTTCTGCCGCGCAGATGCCCGGCAGAGCCAGTGTGTGCCGCCGCCCGCATAGCGGGTGCTGCGCATACAGATATAGTATAATGCAAAGCCGCACAAAATGCAAATATCTGCGCACACTGCTGCATATCGTTGTAGCATCGCACAGAGACCCGAAAACCATATAGAAAGAGGAATGAAACATGATGCAAGCTTATCGTACCGAAAACAGTTACCGTTCTGCCGCCCGCCTGTCCCCTGCCGAGCTGCGGGCTGCCATGGCCAGCGGCGAGATTTTACAGGCCACCGCCCTTGCCTTTGATACCCGGCGGCAGCTGCGGTTTGAGCTGGGCGGCGTAAAGGCGGTGATGCCCTTTGCCCAGTGCGCGGACGGTGCCGAAACCGGTACCGTGCGGGATATTGCGGTGCTGACCCGGGTGGGACGCCCCACCTGTTTTGTCATCGAGGGGCTAGACACGGACGAGGATGGCGCACCCTGCTACCGGCTTTCCCGCGCCGAGGCGCAGCGGCTGTGCAAGGCGGAGTATCTGGACACCCTTTCGCCCGGGGATATCCTGCCCTGTACCGTGACCCACATCGAGCCGTTCGGCGCGTTTTGTGACGTGGGCTGTGGTATCAGTGCCCTGCTGCCCATCGACTGTATGTCGGTAAGCCGCATCTCCTCCCCTGCCGACCGGGTCAGCGTAGGACAGCAGATCTTGTGTGCCATCAAGAACCGGGACGCGCAGGGGCGCTTTGTGCTGACCATCCGGGAGCTGCTGGGCACATGGGCAGAGAACGCCGCCCGGTTCACCGTGGGCGAAACGGTGGTGGGCATCGTGCGCAGCGTGGAGGAATACGGTACCTTTGTGGAGATTGCGCCGAACCTTGCCGGTCTTGCGGAGAGCTGCTCCGGCCTTGCGCCCGGGCAGGCGGTAAGTGTCTACATCAAAAATATTTTGCCGGAAAAGATGAAGATCAAGCTGGTCATCGTGAACCACGCCCTGAGCCAGCCCCACCGGTTTGAGCTGCGGTACTTCATCACCGAGGGACATCTGGACAGGTGGGTGTACTCCACACCGGAATGCCCCAAGCGCATTGAGACAGATTTTGCCGTTGCGGCTTGCAATCCGGGCTGAAAGCCTTTATACTAATAGAAAGAGTTTTTGTCTGCCCGCTGCCCGCCCTTTTGGCAGCGGCGCAGGCCTTTGATACCATGTGAAAGCGCAAGGGGGATGTAAGGAACGATGAGCGCCAATGATGCTTTTACCGCCGGTGTCCGTCCCGGCGGCCTGACCAGCAGCACCGAGATCCGGCTGCTGCTGTGCTATCTGGTGAAAAACGCCGGTCCCATTACCCGGCAGGAGATCGAGAACGCCCTGATGGAGGAAGCCCTTGTCAACTATTTTGAGATCGGCTCCTGTCTGGACGATATCACAAAGCAGGCGCTGGTCACCCTGACCGGCGACAGCTACACCATTACCGACAAAGGCCGCAAGGTGGCGCAGGAGCTGGCCTACGACCTGCCCCGCAGCGTGCGGGAGCGGGCGGTGGCTGCCGTGCTGCGCTGCCAGACATGGGCCCGCAAAGAGGCCAAGTACAGCGCCTGCATCACCGAAAAGGCCGACGGCCACTGCACCGTGCGCTGCACCGTAAAGGGGCTGGACAGCGAGCTGTTTTGTCTGGAGCTGGGTGCGCCCGACCGGCTGAGCGCCGAGCTGGTGAAAAAGCAGTTTATCCTGAAGGGCAACGAGATCTATCAGCTTCTGATCAACAAGCTGACCGAGGAAGAAAAATAAGACAGAACGATCCCCGCCCGCTGTAAGCAGAACTTACGGCGGGCGGGGATTTTTTCAGATACACCCTAGATCAGGATACAGATCAGTCCAGTGCAGCCCTCGTTGATGACCCGCTCCAGCGTTTCCTGCAGGCGTGTGCGGGCCTCCTGCGGGATGTGGAGCAGCTTGTTCTGCAAACCGTCGTTCACCAGCTCGTGCAGGCTTTTGCCAAAGATGTTGGACTCCCACAGCTGCACCGGGTCGTCCGCAAAGTCGGCCAGCAGGCTCTGCACCAAGTCCTCGCTCTGCTTCTCGGTGCCCACGATGGGGCTCAGTTCTGTATGGATAGTGGCCTTCATCATCTGGATAGAGGGCGCACAGGCTTGCAGCCGCACCCCGCAGCGCCCGTCCTGATGCACGATCTCCGGGGGTTCCAGATGCAGCTCGTCGATGGAGGGCATCACGATGCCGTAGCCCGTGGCCTCCACCTGCTCCAAGGCGCTGCGCACCTTCTCGTAGGCGCGCTTTGCCCGGGCCAGCTCCATGATGCAGGGCATCAACCCCGCCTCGTCCCCGATGTCCAGCCCGGTCTGCTCGCTGAGCACCTGATAAAAGATCTCCGGCTTCAGCTCCACACTCACCCGCACACTGCCGGCGGCAAGGTCTGCCCCCGCCACTGCCGAGCGCTGCACGGCATCGCATTCCAGCGCAGGGGCGTCCATTCCAGTGGGCAGATCCTTCATGCGGGACACCCGCTCTGCCAGCTGCATGGCGGCTGCATACACCTGCGCTTGCAGCCAGTGTCCGGGCTCCAGCATGGTCACCCAGCGGGGCAGGGCAAAATCCAGCTCCTGCACCGGGAACTCGTACAGCACCCGCCGCAGGATCTCCCCCAGCATGGCGGCGTCCAAGTCCACACAGCTTACCGGCAGCACAGTGCGGCGGTAGTCCCGCGCCATACCCTCGGCCAGCTGCCGGGTCTCCGGCGCGTCCGGGTGGGTGCTGTTGAGCAGGATGATATAGGGCTTGCCCAGCGCTTCCAACTCGGTGACGACCCGCTTTTCTGCCTCTGCGTAGCCCGCCCGAGGGATATCGCTGACTGAGCCGTCGGTGGTGACCACCACCCCGATGGTGGAGTGCTCACAGATCACCTTGCGGGTGCCGGTCTCTGCGGCAAGGTCAAAGGGAACCTCCTGTTCAAACCACGGGCTTTTGACCATGCGGGGCTTTGCGTCCTCCTCGTGCCCCATAGCGCCCTCCACCATGTAGCCCACGCAGTCGATCAGCCGCACCCGGCACGCCCCGCCGCCTTCCAGCTGCAGGGGCACGGCGGTCTCCGGGATGAATTTCGGCTCAGTGGTCATGATGGTGCGCCCTGCTGCCGACTGCGGCAGCTCGTCCCGGGCACGTTCCCGGGCGGCGGCAGAGCCGGACATGGCGGGCAGCACCAGCTGCTCCATGAACTGCTTGATAAAGGTGGATTTGCCGCTGCGCACCGGCCCCACCACACCGATGTAGATATCCCCGCCGGTGCGTGCGCCGATCTCGCGACAGATGCTGTTCTGTTCCTGTTTCTCCAAGGTCCTTCTCCCCTTCCTGTTGCGCTGCGCACCGCGCCCGTAGGGGTGGGTGTGCTCGTTGTATCGTATGAAAAGGGAGCGTTTATTATGCCGGGACAGTTTTGAATGCCCTCCGCTTTGCTCTGGGCATAATCAGCGGAAAAATTATTTTATATAATTGCAATTGAGGAAAATCTGCGGATTTTCCTCAATTGCCTTTTCACGGGACTCAAAAAAGAGCTGCAGTGCGAAACGCACAGCAGCTCTCAGAAAGGTTTTATGAAATCACGGGGTCAGGCGGTTGGGGCCGCGGAACAGGAACTCGGCGTCCTTGATGCTCAGGCCGCACAGCAGCATGGTCAGGCGGTCGATGCCCAGACCAAAGCCGCCGTGGGGCGGGCAGCCGTACTGGAAGAACTCCAGATAGAACTTGACATCATCAGCCAGACCCTTCTCCTCAGCCTGCTTCTTCAGCACCTCGTAGCGATGCTCGCGCTGGGCACCGGTGGTGATCTCCACGCCGCGCCAGATCAGGTCGTAGCCCTGCGGCACGCCGTTCTCATCGCGCATGTGGTAGAAAGCGCGCTTCTCGGCGGAGTAATCGGTGATGAACAGGAACTCGTGACCATAGTGCTTCTTGACCCAGTCGTAGCTCAGGCGCTCGGCCTCGGTGGTCAGATCACCCTTCTCGCTCTCGTCCACGGTGTAGCCGAACTCTTCCTCCAGAGCCTTATACAGGTCTGCCAGCTTGACCACCGGGAACGGCGTGGTGGGCACGATGACTTCCAGTCCGAACAACTCCTTGATCTGGTCGCCGTAGTTATCTTTAACAGCCTGCAGACCGGCGGTCAGCAGCTCCTCTTCCATCTTCATCACATCTTTGAAGGAGGTGATGTAGCTGAACTCCAGATCGAAGCCGGAGAACTCAGTAGCGTGCTTGTTGGTGTAGCTCTTCTCGGCGCGGAACACAGGACCGGTCTCGAAGATACGCTCAAAGCCGGCAGCCATAGCCATCTGCTTATAGAACTGGGGGCTCTGTGCCAGGTAGGCATTGCGGTCGAAGTAATCCACCTTGAACACCTCAGAGCCGCTCTCGCTGGCAGCAGCGATCAGCTTGGGGGTGTGGATCTCGATGAAGTTGCGGTCCAGCAGGAACTTGCGCATGGCGTTGACGAAGCAGCTCTGTGCCTTGAACATCAGCTGGTTCTCGTCGGTGCGCAGGTCGATCCAGCGGTAGTCGATGCGCTGGTCGATGCTGGAGCGCTCCACAGCCTTCTTTTTCTTGGTGGCTGCGATCTCCTTGCGGACGATGGGCAGTGCATTGGCGGTGCTCTCCACCTCGATGCTCTCGGGGATCATCTCCACGCCGCCCATCTTGACGTAGTCGTTCTCCATCACCTTGCCGGTAACGGTGATGACAGAGTCCGGGGTGAGCTGGTCGATGGTATCCACCAGCTCGGGGTGGTCGGCCTTCTCCACCGTGATCTGCAGCTTGCCGGTAATATCTTTCAGCACGATAAATGCCATATACTTGCTGTTGCGCAGGTTCTCGATAAAGCCCTGCACCTTCACCGTGCCGCCGATGGCCTTTTGAGCCTCATTGATATAGGTGCGTTCCATAATACAGGAATCCTCCTTTAACGTCTTGTGTACTGTTTTATTATACGCTTTTCAGGGGATAAATCAAGAGATATGCCAATTTCAGCCGCTCTGTGCTGTGCTTTCTGTAAAAATGGAGACACCGGAGCGTCAGCCAAGGCTCCGGTGTCTCCATATAATAGATCATTTTTCATCGTGCAGGGTGCCAGTGCCGCCCTCCACCACGCCGTCATGCTTGAGCACAGCGGTAATGGTGCCAAAGAAGCACTTCACATCCAGCCCAAAGCTGATATGTTCCACATACCAGCCGTCCAGCTTTGCCTTTTCGGCAATTTCCAGCTCGTCCCGGCCATGGATCTGCGCCCAGCCGGTCAACCCGGGGCGTACATCGTTTGCACCGTACTTATCCCGTTCGGCCAGCAGGTCGTACTGGTTCCAAAGCGCCGGGCGCGGGCCGATGACCGCCATATCCCCCACAAGGATATTCCACAGCTGGGGCAGCTCGTCCAGACTGGTCTTGCGCAGAAAGCGTCCCATGCGGGTGATATACTGCTCCGGGTCGTGCAGCAGATGGGTGGGCATATCGTGGGGGGTATCAATGCGCATAGTGCGGAACTTGAGAATCTGGAAATGCCGCTTGCCGATGCCCACGCGCTTCTGCCGGAAAAACACCGGCCCGGGCGAGTCCAGCTTGATGGCAACAGCCAAAAGCAGCAGCAGCCACGAAAGGCACAGAATGCCGCAGGCCGACAGCAAAATATCCAGCAGCCGTTTGATCCGATTCCGATACATAAATCCAACTTCCTCCGTTTTCTACGGGTCTACCGCCTTATTATAGCAGTATGGGCAGCATTTTTCAATTGCAGGCTGTACCCGGCGGGTGATATTTGCCGCTTTTGGAGAGAACAGGGCGCTTTACCTCTTGTTTTTTACCTAATATCGCGCTATAATAAGCAATTGCTATGTTCACGCAAGGCTTATTATAGGAGGTAGACAACTCATGGCTACGACCAGCCGTTCCGCAGACCTGACCAGCGGGCCCATGCTGCAAAAGATCATCTTGTTTTCCGTGCCGCTGGCGGCATCCAGCATTCTGCAATTGCTGTTCAACGCCGCCGATGTTGTGGTTGTGGGGCGCTTTGCGGGCAGCACGGCGCTGGCCGCCGTGGGCTCCAACGGCGCGTTGATCAACCTGCTGGTCAACCTGTTCGTTGGGCTTTCGCTGGGTGCCAATGTGGTGGCAGCCCGGTGCTTTGGCGCCCGGGACGAAAAGGGCGTGCAGGATACCGTGCACACCGCCGTAGCGCTGGGCTTAGTCAGCGGCGTGCTGCTGGCGGTGGTGGGCTTTTGCGCCGCGCGCGGTCTGCTGGAGCTGATGAGTTGCCCGGAGGACGTGATCAGCCTTTCCACCCTGTATCTGAAGATTTATTTCATCGGAATGCCCATGACCATGCTGTACAACTTCAGCAGTGCGCTGCTGCGGGCCGTGGGCGACACCAAGCGCCCGCTATACTGTCTGGCCGCTGCCGGCGTCATCAACGTGGTGCTGAATCTGGTCTTTGTCATCGGCTTTTCCATGAGCGTGGCGGGCGTGGCACTGGCCACCATCATCAGCCAGACTGTGTCCGCGCTGCTGGTGACTGGGATGCTCGTCCGGGAGGAGGGCGCACTGCGGCTAGACCTGCGGCGGCTGGCCTTCCACGCCGGGACGCTGAAGCAGATTTTGCTCATCGGCCTGCCTGCCGGGCTGCAAAGCACGGTGTTCAGCCTTTCCAATGTGGTCATCCAGTCTTCCATCAACTCCTTCGGCTCCATGGTGGTGGCGGGCAACTCTGCTTCCTCCAATCTGGAGGGCTTTGTGTACACCGCCATGAACGCCTTTGCACAGGCCGCTGTTACCTTTACCAGCCAGAATATCGGCGCGCGCAAGTACCACAACCTCGACCGGGTGATCCGCAACTGTCTGCTGTGTGTCGTGGTGACCGGCCTTGTGCTGGGCGGTGGCGCAGCACTGGCGGGGCACCAGCTGCTGCGCTTCTACTCCTCGGACACTGCGGTCATCGCCACCGGCGCCGAGCGGCTGCGCCTGATTTGCGGCTTCTATCTGCTGTGCGGCATCATGGACGTGCTGGCCAGCAGCCTGCGCGGGCTGGGCTACAGCGTGCTGCCCATGGTGGTAAGCCTTGTGGGTGTGTGCGTGCTGCGGCTGGTGTGGATCGCCACCATTTTCCAGCTGAACCGCACCCCTTTTATGCTGTACATCAGCTACCCCATCAGCTGGGCGCTGACCGCACTGGTGCATCTGGCCTGCCTGCTTGTGGTGCGGCGGCATCTGCGCCAGAAGCAGCAGACGGTATAAATCCTTTTTGCATAAAAGCAGCGCCGGGCAGACCAAAAAAGTCTGTCCGGCGCTGCTTTTACTATATCACAGGGCCACATCCAGTGCCATCATCAGCGCAAACCCCAGCACGATGCTGATGACACCGGCCACTTCATCCGGTTCCACCGCCTCAGGGATCATCTCCTGTGCGGTCACACACACCATACAGCCCGCCGCCGCGCTCATGAGCCACGGCAGAGCTGCGCCTACCCACTCGGCCAGCACAAAGGCCAGCACCGCGCCCAAGGGCTCAACCAGCCCGGAGGCCGCCCCGGCGGCAAAGGACTGCCCCCGGGTGCGCCCGCTCTGGGTCAGCGGCAGACTGACCGCCGCCCCCTCCGGGATGTTCTGCAAGCCGATGCCGAGGCTCAGTGCCAGCGCTCCGCTTACGGCATCTGCATCCCCGTGCAGCGCCAACGCCGCAGCCAGCCCCACCACCATGCCTTCCGGCAGGTTATGCAGGGTGACCGCCAGCACCATACGCCCGCAATGCCCGGGGCCGCCCGCCAGCAGCTGTCCGGCGGCATCCTCCAGCCGTAAAAGCCCCACAGCGCCTAAAATAAGCCCCAGCGCCGGGGGCACCCATGCCGCCCTGCCCTGCGACCGGGCAATGGCCGGCAGCAGCAGGCTCCACACGCTGGCCGCCAGCATGATACCCGCCGCCATTCCGCACAAAATGCGCCGGGTTGCCGGCCTTGTCTGCCTGCGCAGCAAAAACACCCCTGCTGCTCCCAGCGCGGTACACGCCGCCGGGAACAGCCAGACACAAAGTGTGAAAACGATCCGGTTCAAGCCGCATTCCCCCTTTGCCCTTTGTATGCACAAACGGGCAAAAGGGTGCAGGCTCAGAAATCGTCCTCAGTGCTGTCGCAGCTGTCTGCATCGCAGTCTGCGTCATCGGACGCAAAGCTATCGGTGCTGTCCGTGCTGAAATTGCGCTCGAATGCGGTCATGTACTGGGCATAGCCCTCGTCGCCGGTGCCAAAGTAGCCAAAATCAAAGTCTTTCATTGTAGTACCCTCCATAAATGTTCTTGTCGTTCAGCCCTCCGGGGGATGTCCGTCCCTCGTTGTGTCTCTATTATCCACATTTACAGTACAATAAAAAGGATTTTATGAGTATTTTTCAAATTTTTCTGTTTTTGTGCTTTCCGCCCGGCGGTACAGGCTCTATCCCGCGCTTTATTTTTGCCAAAAAGTCTTTGACTTTTGGCGAAACTTTATGACAACTATGCTGATTCTTTACGCAGATTATAACTTTCGACCAAAATCCTCTTGATTTTTTTCAAAAACGGATTAGAATATAGCATCGCAGTGAGGTGCTACCGAAAGCCCGCTGCCAAACATTTACAAGAAGACTAAGGAGATCATTGATATGAAACTCAAGAATATTTGCATCGCTGTTGTTGCTCTGGCTCTGGCTGCTGGCATGACCGCTTGCGGTGGCTCTGCTTCTACCGCTGCTTCTTCCTCTGAGGCTGCTTCCGCAAGCACCGCTGTTTCCGAGGCTGCTTCCAGCGAGGCTGCTTCCAGCGAGGCCGCTTCCTCTGAGGCCGCTTCCTCTGAGGCTGCATCTTCCGAGGCTGCATCTTCCGAGGCTGCATCTTCCGAGGCTGCTTCTTCTGAGGCTGCTTCCACCACTGCCGCCTGATTTTAGCGCACAGCGTACATAACAGGATAGCAGAAGGCCGCTGCACATTATTTTGTGCAGCGGCCTTTTTGATTGCGCAGAAAGATTTAAATGCCCTCCGCGTGCGCTATGGGCATACCCAGCGGAATGATTTTTTTCGGGATACCGGGTCGTCTGCGAACGCCCCGGTATCCCATTTTTATGAAAAAAGACCGCCGCACAAAGCCATGTACAGCAGTCCCTCGCGTTTGAGAAGTAAGCTTCCCAGTATCATTTTTCAAGAATTGCGCGGATCTGAGCAAGGTCGGCGGCAAAGGCGATGTTCCGCTGCCGCGCCGGAGTAGAAAGCCCCATGGTGATCATCTGCTGCAAAAGCTGGTGCAGAGGCTGGTAGTAGCCGTTCAGGTCGTAGAGGATGCAGGGCGCGTCCAGCTGCCCCAGAGACAACTTGCTGATGACCTCTGTGATCTCCTCCAGCGTGCCGGTGCCGCCGGGAAACGCGATAAAAGCATCCCCCAGCTCGATCATTTTGGTCTTGCGGGAGGGGATGTCCTCGGTCACGATCAACTCTGTCAGTCTCTCGTGCTGCAGCTCTGCATCCAGAAAGCACTTGGGTTCTACGCCGGTCACCCGGCCGCCTGCAGCCAGCACACTGTCGGCCAAAAGCCCCATCAGGCCGCTTTTGCTGCCGCCATACACCAGCGCATTGCCGCTTTCGCCGATCCAGCGCCCCAGCTGCTGCACGGCCTGCGGCAGTGCAGGGTCGGTGCCAAGGTTTGCCCCCAGATACACGGTAATGTTCATTTTGTCAACCTCTCCTTCCGGTTCAGATGCTCCACAGCACCGCGCCCAGCACCGCAGAAAGTAAGATCATCCCGATGGGGGACGGCGCTTTCTGCGTTTTCTTTTTATAGGCAAAATGCAGAATGCCCAGCAGGGCAAACACCGCCAGTGCACGCATATCCGGAGCAAAGCCGCCGACAAGGGTGGTAAAGCCGCCCAGCGTGGAAAGCCCCATGGTGCAGGCGGTGGCCAGGATCATAGCCACCACGCAGGGACGTACCCCAGCCAAAAAGGCGTTGATCCCGGCGTACTTCATCAGGCTGTGCAGCGCCGCTGCAATGAGCAGAATGATGACAAAAGAGGGCAACACCACCCCCACCGTTGCCACAAAGGAGCCTGCCAGCCCCGCCTGCGAAGCGCCGATAAAGGTGGCCATGTTCACCGCCAGCGGGCCGGGCGTAGACTCTGACACTGCGATAAAGCTGAGAAATTCGCTCTCGGTCAGCCAGCCGTGCCCCAGCACTGTTTCCCGCACCAGCGAGATCATGCCGTAGCCGCCGCCAAAGGACACCGCACCGATGACCAGAAAGTTCCAGAATAATTGCAGCAAGATCATTTTGTGCCGCCTTTCTTCCCCTGCCCTACCGCGTAGGCCAGCACCCCGGCTGCGCCGCAAAGCAAAATGCAGCAGATGGAGGAAAACTTTACCGCCAACACTGAGCAGCCCACCATAGCCGCCAACACCACCGCCACCACTGCCGTGTTGAAGGGGGTGCGCTGCAAGTTTTTGAGCATCTTGACCCCTGCGGATAAGATCAGGTAGATGACACAGGCCTGAATGCCCTTGAAGGCATTGGCCACCACCGTCAGCTGCAAAAAGCGGTCGAAGAAGAGCGAAATAAGGTAGATGACTGCAAAGGACGGCAGGCACACCGCCAAGGTAGAGGCCGCCGCACCGGCAACACCGGCCAGCTTATAGCCGATGTAGGTGGCGCTGTTCACCGCCACAGGGCCGGGGGTAGACTCGGCAATAGCGACCATATCCAGAAACTCCTCCCGGGTGAGCCAGCGCTTTTCCTCTACAAATTCGTGCTCCAGCAGCGCCACCATAGCGTAGCCGCCGCCAAAGGTAAAGGCACCGATCTTAAAAAAGGTGCCGAACAATTCTCCGGTTTTAGACATAGGCATCCCTCCATGTTTTTACTGTTTGACTGGCTCCAGCTCCAGATAGCACTCGAAAGCCGTTTTGTCTGCGTGCTTGGCAATAAAGTACCAGCCATCATCCGAAGGGGTGTAGAACACCTCCACCTGCTGCCCCATGGGGACTTCGCGGTGATAGTTGATGGAAGCGAACTTCACAACATGATCGCGCATGATCTCCTGCGGCAGTGCATCGCAGACGATATCCAGATAAAAGGCGTTGTTGATGTGGTAGTGCAGGTCGCACTGGGAGTAGCGCGCCGTAACCAGACCGGCGCTGGTCAGGCTGTCCCGGCGCTTATGCAGCAAAAGTGGCAGTTCCTCTTCCACCGTCTCGTTCCAATAGCCCTCCACCGTCCAGCCCGGCTGGCGCAGGATATGTCCATTCTCAAGGCTGGACATGATCCAGCGGCTGTCCACCATGGCTACTTCCTGCCCGGCTTCGTCCGTAAGGGTGGTGACGCGCTTGATAGAGCCGCGGAGAGCCTTTTCTGAGCGGGAGCAAAGGGTCAGGGTCTCGCCACGGCGAGGCACACGGTTAAACCGCAGCGCCTGCTTGCCCACCAGAAACGCTACGCCGTGATCCTCAAAAAACTTATCGTCCATGCCAAACTTCCGGGCGTGCATGGAAGAAATCTGCTCCACATAGCGCAGCAGAGCGCTGGCCTTGAGCAGGCTGTGGCAGTCTGCATCGGCATTTTCTACCACGGCAGTACCTTGATAATAAAACTGTTCCATATTCTTTCCCTCCTATCGGAAAAAGGCCGCCGCACCACGTCCGGGACGGCAGCCTTGGTTGAAACGATCAATACTGATTGCGGGTCTTTCTGCGCACTTTGCGCCAGATATTGAAGCAGGCCAGCGCCAGCATGGCCAGCAGCAACAGCAAAAACAGGTAGCTGCCGCCGCCCTCGTCGTAACTCTTCATCTCGCTCCACTTCAGATCCAGCTCACTGTTTACCTCATCGCTCAGGGCGGTGAACACCTTTTCGCGGGCGGCGTCCTCCTCAGACGGATAGGCGATCTCGCTGGTCTTCAGATCCTCGTCCAGCACCTCCCAAACATCGTGCATGGGGGTGGTGTAGCCGATATACTCGCTGTTAGCCTTACCGATGTCGGTCTCGCACATGAAGTTGATGAACATCTCGGCGGCCTCTTTGTGCTCGCTGGCAGCAGGCACAGCCATGCAGTCCACCGAAAGCACGCTGCCCTCCTCCGGGAACACCCAAGCCAAATCCGGGTTATCGTCGATCATGGTAATGGCATCGCCGGAGTAGTACACGCCGATAGCAGCCTCGCCGCCGATCATCTTATCAAAGATCTCGTCCATGACGTAGGCCTGCACCAGCGGCTTCTGTGCCTTGAGCTCCTCCACCACCTCGTCCACCTCTTCCGGGGTGGCGGGGTTGATGCTGTGGCCGCTCTTGAACGCAGCGATGGCGTAGGCATCGCGGCTGTTGTTGAACATCAGAATGTTGCCCGCATACTGTTCATCCCACAGGTCTGCCCAGCAGGTGGGGGCTTCGTCTACCATAGTGGTGTTGTAGATGATGCCGGTGGTGCACAGCATATAGGGTACGGTGTAGGCGTTCTGCGGGTCGTAATCCGGGTTGCGATAGCCTGCATCGATCTTTTGGAAATTGGGGATATTGTCGTAGTCAAGGGGTGCAAGCATCCCCTCGTTGATCATCTTTGCCACCATGTAGTCGGAGGGGATGATCACATCGTAGTTGGCTGCGCCGGACTTGAGTTTGGCGTACAGGGACTCATTGGCGTCGAAGGTGGTGTAGTTCACCTTGATGCCGGTCAGCTTTTCAAAGGCGGCCACCACGTCCACACTGTCGTCCGAACCGTTGGAGATGTACTCGCCCCAGTTATAGACGTTCAGGGTGACGTTCTGCCCCTTGAAGCGGGTCCAGTCGTAATCATCCGACACCGAGACATCCTCGGTCACCTCGATGGTACCGGCGGCAAACACCGGCAATGCGGCGCACAGCGCCACAGCCAGCGTCAGCAGTAATGCAGCAATGCGTTTCATCATGCACCCTCCTTTCGCAGCGTTTTCTGATCCCGGCGGTAGCTGCGGCTCTCCATGGCATTGGACACCAGAATGACGCTGAGGATGACCACGAACATGATGGTGGACAGTGCGTAGATCTCCGGGCTGACCTTTTTGCGGGTCATGGAGTAGATTGCAATGGGCAGGGTCTCCACCGTACCACAGTTGAAGTAGGAGATCATGAAGTCGTCAATGGAATAGGTCAGGCAGATGAGGAAGGCCGACAGGATGGCGGGGCTGATCTCCGGCAAGATGACCTTGAAGAAGGCCTGCCGGGGGTCGCAGCCCAGATCCAGCGCTGCTTCGTACAGCTTGATGTCCAGCTGCTTGAGCTTGGGACTTACGTTAAAGATAACGTAAGGCACGTTGAACGCGATATGCGCAATGAGCAGCGTGGGCAGGCCCATGATGTTGTCCGGCAGCCATGCGGACTGCGTGGCAAAGCGCTGGTAGGCCACGAACAGCAGCATCAGGGAGATACCGGTGATGATCTCCGGGTTGACCACCGGGATATAGGTGATGTTGGTCACCAGCAGGCGGCTTTTGCGGCTCATGGAGGCAATGCCAAGGCTGGCTGCCGTACCCAGCACCGTGGCGATGATAGCGGACAAGATAGCCACCTCAACGGACACCCACAGCGCGTGGAGGATGGACGCATTCGTGAACAGGCTGCGGTACCACTTGAGGGTGAAGCCGGTGAACAGCGAATAGCCCTTGCTCTGGTTGAAGCTGAACACGATCATGTAGGCAATGGGCAGGTACATGAAGCAGAAGAACAGGATGATGTAGACCCGCTGCATCAGGCGCAGATGTTTTGTTTTCATCAGGACACGCCCTCCATTTCATCCTCGTCAAAGCTGGATGTAAAGCTCATGCACAGCAGTACGATGATCATCAGCACCAAGCTCATGGCCGAGCCGACGTTCAGGTTGTAGCTGTTGCCCAAAAACTGCATCTCGATCAAATCGCCGATCAGCAGATTAGAGCCGCCGCCCAGCATACGGCTGATGACAAAGGTGGAAACTGCCGGCACGAACACCATGGTGATGCCGGTGCTGATGCCCGGCACGCTCATGGGGATGAGCACCCGCACAAGGGTCTTGGTGGTGTTGGCGCCAAGATCCTGCGCAGCCTCCACAAGGCTCTGGTCGATCTTGGTCATGCTGGTATACAGCGGCAGGATCATGTAGGGCACATAGTTATACACCATGCCCAGCACCACCGCGCCGGAGGTATTGAGCATGGTATAGGGGCCAAGGCCGATAAAGCCCAGCAGGGTGTTCACCGGGCCATTGACGCTGAGCAGACCCATCCATGCGTAGGTACGCAGCAAAAAGTTCATCCACATGGGCAGCATGACCAGCATAAGCATGATGTGCTGCTTGTTCACCCGCAGGCGGGACAGGAAATACCCCACCGGGAAGGCGATGACCAGACAGATAACGGTAGCAATAAGCGCCAGCAGCAGGCTGCGGGCAAACACCGAGCCGTAGCCGCTGATGGAGGTAAGGTTATTCAGGGTAAAGTTGCCCTCGGCGTCGGTCATGGCATAGTACACCACAATGAACAGAGGCACAACGGTAAACAGCACCATCCATACAAAGTACGGATAGGCCAGCTTTTTATCATAGATCTTCATGGCACATCACCCCTCGCTCCGCGCCATGATATGGATCTCGTTGGGGCCGATGCGCATACCAATGGTCTCGCCGGGGGTACAGGCGCGGGTGGAGTGGATCAGCCACTCGCGGCCTTCGCACTCCACGTGCATCTCAAAGTGCACACCCTTGAAGATGACATCGTTCACCACGCCCACAAGCTGGCCCTCCACGGGGGATACCACCTCGATATCCTCCGGGCGCACCACCACCTGCACGCTCTGCTCCCGGGCGAAGCCGCGATCCACGCAGGGGAAGTCCACGCCGGAGAAGGACACCAGAAAGTCCTTGTGCATCACGCCGTCCACGATGTTGGAATCGCCGATAAAGTCCGCCACAAAGGCATTTTTCGGCTCGTTGTAGATATCCTCCGGGGTACCGATCTGCTGCACCTTGCCGCCGTTCATGACCACGACGGTATCGGACATGGTAAGCGCTTCCTCCTGATCGTGGGTAACGTAGATAAAGGTAATGTTCATCTCGCGCTGCAACCGCTTGAGCTCCAGCTGCATCTCCTTGCGCAGCTTCAGGTCCAGCGCACCCAGCGGCTCGTCCAGCAGCAGGATCTCCGGCTCATTGACCAGACTGCGGGCAATGGCCACGCGCTGCTGCTGACCGCCGGACATCTGGCTGATGCTGCGGCGCTCGAAGCCCTTTAAGCCCACGACCTCCAGCATATCGCGCACCTTGCGGCGGATGGTGTCCTCGTCCAGCTTTTTGAGCCGCAGACCAAAGGCCACATTCTCGAACACGTTCAGGTGCGGGAACAGCGCATATTTCTGGAACACGGTATTCACCGGGCGCTTGTAGGGCGGCACACCGGTAATGTCCTTCCCTTTCAGCAGCACCTTGCCGGCGTTCGGCTCCAGAAAGCCTGCGATCAGGCGCAGGGTGGTGGTTTTGCCGCAGCCGGAGGAACCGAGCAGCGTCACGAACTCCTTGTCATGGATATCTAGATTCAGCCCATCCAGAATGCGCTGTCCATCAAATTCCACTACGATATCCCGCAGTGAAACGACCACCGAGTTGTCCATTTTATATGTTATCCTCCTTGTTCTCAGATACGAAAAAAGACAGGGAACCTGCCCCATCTTTTTTGCGTATAAGGGATGCTCCGCCCCACACAGAAGCATGATCTTGCGCGGCGGACTTACCCTGTCACGGTTTATAATAAACAATCACAGTCGGATTGTCAATCACTCTGCCAATGTTTGCCGAAACTTTATAAAAAGCTGCAAAAAAATATACGCTGTACCTTGGTTTCGGCACAGCGTACAAAAGGAATCATTCCTGCGTTTTCAGATCGTTTTCCGTCAGCAGAAGCGCCTGCACAGTGCTGGTATCCACTGTGTATACCGAGGTATCCCCTTTCACCTGCAGATACCACCCGTCCGTACCGCAGGCGTAGGTCAGCTGTACGGTGGAGCCGTCCTCGCTGGTGACTGCGGCGGTGAATACCGGTGCATCAAAACCGCAGGCGGCAAGGTCGGCGTCCGTGGCTTGGGCGGTAACGTAGGTGCACAAGGCAGACAGCAGGCTTTGCACCTTGTCCTGTGCAAGGCTGGCGGCGGGGTCAGAGGCCAGCCGCCACACCGTCTCGTAGGCAGAGGAAGAGGCGCTGTCTGCGTCCGTGCTGTCGGCGCTTTCGGTCGGCTCGCTGACGGCGTTCAGGGTGACGGAGGTGCCGTCTGCCAGCGTGTAGGCTACCTGTGTAATGGCCGAAGCCGTGAGCCCGATGGGACAGAAGCTGCCGAAAAGCCCGGCCTTATCCAGCTGGAAACAGGCGACCTTGTTGCCGCTGACGGTATAGATGGCATCGTCCCCGGCTTTTTGCACATAGAGATCCCCGGTGACCGGGTTCTCTGCCCCGAAGGTCAGGGTAGTGCTCTGCCCTGCCGCCGTGACCGTAACGGTGAGCTGCGGGCTGTCCAGCCCGTAGTCCTCCCCTGCCTGCGGTGTCAGGCTGCGCTTGGCGTTCAGCGCCATCAGGGCGGTGCGCATGGTGTTGCAGGCGCTCTCGTCCAGATGATAGGCGGGGTCCTGTGCCAACTGCCAGCTGCCGCCGGAATATTGCAGGGTGTAGGTCTGGCCGTTATAGGTATACTCGATCTGCTCCATGTCCTCGGCGGCAAAAGTGGAAAGCGGGATACTGCCCTCGGCGGCGGCGCTGGCCACCTGCTCGGCCTTGGCGTTGCTGCGGGTCACCGCCCACAGCGCCGCGCCCAGAAGCACTGCTGCTGCCAGCAATACCAGCAAGACACGCTGTTTTGTTTTCATGGTGGTCTCCTTATCTGCGGCGGCGCAGCAGCACCACCACTACCCCGGCAATGAGCACCGCCGCCGGGAGCACGAACACGAAGGTCAGCCCCAGTGCTGCGGCAGTGGAGCCTGCCACCGTAATGGGCTCGGCTTCCAGCGCCTTAGTGTCCACAAGGATATCCTGCCCTACCAGAGAGGCGGCGCAGCCCTGCAAAAAGGTCAGATTGCCGGGCATGGACTGATAAAGCTGCTCGTTATCCATGTTGGGACAGCCGATCCAGAGAACCTCGGCGCCGGTGTCCTCGTTCCGCGCCCAGACGGCCAGTGCAAAGGGGCCTTCTGCGTCCCCGTCCTCCCGCTCCATGGTGGTAAGGTCGTTGATGTCGGCTTTGGCATAGGCAGCGGAGGAGCTGTTCAGCAGCGGCTCGGCGGTGACATCCTCGGTCTCGGTGACCGTGATGCCCTGCGCCACCGACAGCATGACATGGGTATTGGTATTCACGCCGTTCAGCGCGGTGCTTTCGGTGGGCGTGCCGTAGTCCGGCAGCAGCGACCATGCAGAGTTATACAGTGCCTTGCCGCTGTCGCCCTCCACCACCATGCCCTCTGCGCGGGCAAGGCCGAACTGCGCCAGCACAGCGTCCAGCTGCGGGGTCTGGGCGTAAACACTGCTGGTCAGCAGCAGCTTGCCGCCCGCCGCCAGATAATCTTGCAGCTGGCTGATCTCATCCACAAGGCCGTCCCCTGCGGTAAAATCGGTGGTGGGTGCGTTGATGATGAGCAGGTCGCAGTCCTCCGGGATGGTGCTTGTGAGCAGATCCAGCGGCTGGGCGTCGATATTCTGGGCGTCCAGCGCATCGGTCAGGGAGTCGGTCAGGGTCTGCTCGCCGTGGTTGGTGGTATAGTAGGCGTGGCTCTGCCCCGCTGCGGTGAGCTTATAGATGGCAGAGGTGATCTGCTTTTCGCCGCCAAAAGTCACGCTGGCAGAGCCGGTTGTGTAGTAGTCGGTATAATCGTACTCGTACAGGTCGGCGGCATCCAGTACGGTGCTGTTCTCCCCGCAGGTGACAATCAGACTGCCGGTGGAAACATTCTCTGCGCCATACTTTGCGGCAAAGGTGGGGTACAGGGTGGGGTCCTTCTGTTCCCAGCTCAGATGCCCGCTCTCGGCGGCGTAGTGATCCAGCAGCTTTGTGATGATGGTATCCTCGCTGCCGGTTTCACAGAGGTAATAGATGTGTACATCCTTTTCCAGCCCCTCCACCAGCGCTTTAGTGCTGTCGCTCAGGGTGTACATTTTGGCCTCGGAGAGGTCGAACTCGGTATATTTTGCAGGGATGGCCCGCACCAGCAGGTTGAGCAGCACCGCCAGCACCAGCACTGCCGCCAGCATAGCGGTGGACAGCAGCCCGCTGCGGAACACCCTGCCCTTCTGAGAGGCTGCGTTCTTGTTCCATTTCATCGTTATGGCCTCCTCTCAGTTCCAGCGGCGCTTTTCCAAACCCTGCGCGGTGAAAAACAGGAACACCGCCGCCACGGTCAGGTAGTAGACCAGCGTGGGAATGGAAAAGCTGCTGTTGACAAATTCTTCAAAGGGGGTAAACAGGCACAGGGCGCTGAGCACTGCGCTGAAAGCCTCGGTCAGCCAGCTGCTTTTGAGCAGAAACAGTGCCGTAAGCGCCACGCAGCACCCCGCAAAGGAAAGGCAGCCCAGTGTGAAGCTTTTGCTGCGCAGCCCCGCCACCACGCTGAGCACGGCGGCAATGGCGGTGAACAGTGCCAACGCCACCGCGCTGCCGGTGGTGAACATGGTGCGCAGGCTGGGCATCATATAGGCCAGCAGCAGCGCCGCCACACCGGACACGGCGGCGATGATCTGGTTTTCGGTCAGGCTGGAAAGGAACACCCCGATGGCAATGGCCGCGCAGCCCATGAGGTAATAGCACAGCAGCGCGGAAAAGTTGGCCAGCGTGCTGGTGCCGGTAGCGCCCAGCACCTTCAGCACAAGGATCATGCCCGCATCCACAAGGCAGGGCAGCGCAAAAATGACGCAAAGGGCAAAATATTTGCCCAGTACGATGCCGCCCACCGACACCGGGCTTGTGAGCAGCAGCTGGTCGGTGCGACTGTGGCGTTCCTCGGCAAAGGAGCGCATGGTGAGCACCGGAATGTAGAGCAGCAGCACAAAAATGGTGCGGTACAGCGTGTAGTAGCCAAAATCCGGCAGACCATAGCCCAGATTCAGCGCCACAAAATAGATAGCCGTAGCCGCCAGCATAAAGGCGGTAAGCACCGCACCGATCATGCCGTGAAAGCAGCTGCGGAGTTCTCGTTTAAAGATGGCCAGCATCTCAATTCTCCTCCCCTTCTGCCGGGGTGTTCTGCTCCGGCGTTTTTTCGGTCAGTGCAAGGAATACCTCCTCAAGGCTGCGGTTCTCGGCGGCAAGTGCCAGCACAGTGCACCCGGCCTCGGTCAGTGCCCGGGACACGGCGGCGCGGCGGTCGGCGGCGTCCTCGCTCTCGGCGGTAAAGGTGACCTGACCGTCCGCGGCGCTTTCCAGTTCTACCTTGCAGATGCCCGGCACGCTGCGCACAGCGGCCAGCACGGTGTCGGGCTCGCCCTGCGCGGTGGCACGCAGGCGGCTGCCTGGGTTCAGGGTCTCGCCCAGCTCCTCCGGGCTGCCTACCGCCACCAGACGTCCTTTAGAGAGGATGAGCACCTGCTGGCATACCGCCTGCACCTCACTGAGGATGTGGCTGGACAGGATGACCGTGTGCGCCTTGCCCAGCTCCCGGATGAGGTTGCGGATCTCGATAACCTGTGCGGGGTCCAGCCCTACGGTGGGTTCATCCAGAATGATGAGCTGCGGGCTGCCCAGCAGCGCCTGCGCGATGCCCACCCGCTGACGATAGCCCTTGGACAGGCTGCGGATGACCCGGGGCAGCACTTCTTCCAGCCCGGTGCGGTGGGCAGCGGCCAGCACCTGCTGTTTGCGCTGCGCACGCTTGACTCCCTTGAGCTCTGCCACAAAGTCCAGATACTCCTGCACAGTCATTTCCGGGTAGAGCGGCGGCTGCTCCGGCAGATAGCCTACACAGGCTTTAGCCTGCTGCGCCTGCTCAGGCAGACGGAAGCCGGCTACCTTTACCTCGCCCTCGGTGGGCGCCAGATAGCCGGTAAGGATATTCATAATGGTGGATTTGCCCGCGCCGTTTGGCCCCAGCAGGCCGTAGATCTGGCCATCCGGCACCATAAACGAGAGATCCTGCACAGCAGGGCGGCTGCCGTAGGACTTGTTCAGGTGAGAAACTTCGATCACAGCAAACTCTCCTTTTATTTCAGAAGCTGTTTTGTGGAAAGCGGCGTAGAACCAGCGCTTTCCGGTTTGGAACTGCTTTAGTTTAGATGGAAAATGTGTTCAAAATAAGACAATCCTGTGTGGGAAAGCGAAATATTTGCCACCGCGAAACGCAAAAATGCCGCCTCCCGAAGGAAGCGGCATGAGATAGCCTATAATTACTTACGGCCGAAACGCTTGTTGAAGCGCTCAACACGTCCGCCGGTGTCAACCAGCTTCTGCTTGCCAGTGTAGAAAGGATGGCACTTGGAGCAAACTTCGACGTGGATCTCGGGCTTGGTGGAACGAGTCTTGATGACGTTGCCGCATGCGCAGGTGATGGTGCAGTCAACGTAGTTCGGATGGATACCCTGTTTCATTCTTTTCACCTCATTTCTGGTTCTGACTTATTGGGGCCATATTTAATGTATGTGCCCATCACAACCTTCAATATCGGCTACCCCGTCGAGCGGCCTTGGAAACGATTGCCTTACTATTATAGCACGAATCGGCCAGAATGCAAGAGGGAAATTTAAGTTTTTTACAGCTTTTGCAGCGTCCAGCCTTTTTTTGCTGCCAGTTGCTCCAGCTCCCGGTAAGAAAGCCTCAGCTGCGCAATGTTGAAGCCCGGCAGCTCCGCAAGGCAGCCGCCGTCCTGTGCCCGGTGCAGCAGTTTGCGCACCGGCAGTTCCGGTTCGCCGTCCAGCGTATCCAGCCCGGCCACATATTCTCCGCACCGGGGCAGTGGCTGCTGCCAGTCGATAGTTTTGCAGACCCTTGCAAGCGTAAGGTGGTTGCAGGTCACCGTCTGCCGGAATTCCAGTTTCATGATGCTCTCCCCTTTTGCGCCGGAGATTCACAGCTGTTCCCGGCGCGATACTATGATATAACATTTTGTTTTATATGTCAATATAACATTTCGTTATGCCTATACTTTACCTTAAATAAAGCCTTTGAGGTAAATACCATGTATCAACGTATCCGGGATCTGCGGGAGGATCGTGATCTGCTGCAAAAGGATGTTGCGGCGTATCTGAAATGCACACAGGTCTGCTACTCCAATTACGAGACCGGCAAGCGGGATATCCCCACCGAGGTGCTGATCCAGCTTGCCGGTCTCTACCATACCAGTACCGATTATATTCTCGGCCTTACGGACGACAGCGCCCCGCCCATCCCCCGCAAAGCGTAAAACTGCCCCCAAAGCAGCGCGATTTGATGCGAGCTACTTTGGGGGCAGTCTGTTTGATATAAAAATATTTCACTATGGCCCCGCATGGAAAGGTTCTTGTAAACGCGTCCATACGGCATCGTCTATGCAAGAATGATTCCCCTCACCTCTCCAAAGCTTCCAGAAAGCAGAGCAAAAAGAAAGTCCGACAATCATTCGAATCAACGAACAATTCTGAGATTTTCAATGCCTCCGGCGGGGCAACCCCATACTCTGCCTTCAGAAAGGGATTTTAAGTCCCTCGTGTCTGCCAGCCTTCGGCAAATTCGATTTTCGTTCGTTGTATCGTTTGATTTTTCATTGCGAGAGAGATTTTTTCTTCGCGAGCGAGAGGGATTCACACTTTTTTGATAAGACGATATTACCACATTTTTCGTCCCATGTCAATCATGTAAAATTGTTTCATCTTATCGTGCTTGATCTTCGGAGCGCCCGGGACCCGGGGCGTTTGCCCTGCCCAGATGCGCTCCTCAGGGTGGGTGTGATAAGGAGTCGGATGATGGATTGATGGGTGTATTGATGGACTGGCTTTGGCAATGGGTTGTCCTGATTTTTGAAGAATACTTTTGAAGTGATTGAGGTTGTTTTGATGTGCTGACGGATTCGATTACTTCTTATCTGTGATGTTCATTGCTGTTTATTTGCTCAGTACCTACTTTGCCTGTGCTCTCCCCTGCTACCTCTTTTGCTAAAATTTCACCGGAAGTGATTTTGAGGGATGGAATGAAAAACATGTATATTTGTTCGATATGAAATAATTTATTTATTATAAAACCGTATGGATGGGATTTTGTAGCCACACCCACACGGTCTGAGGTCTAAAAAGATTATTTTAGTTTTTCGAGTATCTCGTCTGCACTCACACCGCTGGCCAGCAGCTTTTTCAGCACGTCCTCTGCTTCAGCTTTCTTAGCTTCTTCAGCGATCTTAGCATCTGCCTTTGCCTTCTTCGCTTCCAAGGATGCCACTTCTTTTTCGGCCTTCTTCAGAGCAGCCTTCTTCTCTTTCAGGTCAGCCTTCAAAGTGTCAATGTTGGCGGTGACGGAGGCAATCTCCGTATTCAGAGACGCAATAGTCTCCTGCTTCTCCGCGATCTGGGTTGCGTAGTCATTGATTGCCTTCGGTTTGTTCTTGCTGCCTTTGGGACGGGGCATAGTGGACACCTCCAATGTTTTTTGATGGCTTCAGTATAACACTCGCTTTTTATGTTCGCAAGAGGTGCAGTTTGTAGAATAAAAATATATTTTGCTTGAAACAATAAATCGATTTGGAAATATGAATATTTGAGCCGTTCTTACAGACAGATCGCTTCTCTTAGCTCCTCAATCTCATCATACGGAAAACATTCGGCAGTGCCCTCGATCTCTTCCAGATAGTTCGCGATTTGCTTTGCAAGTTCGATACCCTGATGGCTGTGCCGCACACCGCCATCTTTTTCTGCACAGTGTCCTCTAGGTTTCTTGCTGCCCACACTTGATCGTAGATTTCCAGCTGTGAGATAACTTTTCCGACACCGGAGCAATAGGAAGATTCATTCTTCTCGGTTGAATAGCCGAGTGTGCTATGCAGCGAATATAGCTGCCACATAATAATGGCGGCATTCAGATCCATCGGCACATAGATTCTCACATTGTCGTCCGGAAGGATTCCGCCATTTGACTTTGTCCTTCCGGTGAGGGCTTTGTCCATATCCTGTTTTGTTTCGTAGGGTGCTTTTCCTGCCAATGACAGCTCATTGACGTATAGCACGTCCGTCGGGATGGGATGGATATCTAATTTGTGGTGCATAGTTGGTTTACGTGTTAATTGGCTTTTAGGCTCTCTTTCATAGCGTCGACTAGCTGATCGTAGTCTTCTTGAAACTTTTGAGGAGCCCTATAAACATTATGACGGGTAAAAAACAAATTTCGGCATTTAGTACTTATTTCCCCATCGGCGTATAAATCAACTTCTGCCAGTATTAGCGGGAAATCCATTCTCATTTCATCTAGTTCTCCGTGAAACTTCTTCTTTTTTTCTTCATTTTCCTCCTCGTGAAATTCTACCATTAGATTCTCCAACCGCTTGATGGCTTCCAAAAAGTGCTTGTATACGGCCTCTCGTTTTTCTCGGTCTTTGAATTCCTGCTCTCTCTTCAGTGTTTTTAGTTTTGCATACTCGCTGTACACAGTGCCTAAAAAAGAAAGTACCGCACCAAGAAAGACTCCAATAAGACCCACCAATGCCGAATTATTATACCATGTTCCATCCATATGTACGACCATGCCTTTCCGCTGTGCTTCAAAGCACAAACAAATAGGGAAATAATCCCGGTACTTTTAGCTAAGTCAATCGATTGCTTTGAGTGACAACTCCACGCCCTCAAGATAATTTATTGCTGCCTCCATATAATCACCTATGCTTTTATAATCAATCTTTTCATTTCCACCATAATATGCATTCATAAGTTTATCACATGGATATCTAAAATGACTGGCATCGGGATCGAATGTATTAATTGAAGCGATGTAGTTTCCTTCCACTTCATTATTTAGTTTGTTTTTTTCGTCATCAAAAGAGTCAATTGTAGGAAGTAACAAGTTCCACAATCCGATAAGCTTATGTTTTTTCTTTTGCATTTGTTTTAACGCAACTTGCGGATTTGTATTGATAACCTCATACCATATCTTTTTAAGAGAAAGTTCTAGGCCGTTTCTGTAGCAATAACACATTGGCATAAAAAGTGCATTTCTAGTCTGTAAATCGTTGGCTTTGACACACTCATCTATTTTTGCTTTTAGCACTTTTCCTGCATCGCGATATGCTAACACATACGGAAAGTGCTCCATGCGCTGGTACTCAAAGCCTACAACACTTTGCATGTAGTACGATCCACCCTCTTCTATGAATTGAGGCGTATAGTCTCTATGTGTTCGAGTGTTGTTATCTGTGAAGAATCCGCTATCGCGCGTTCCATCAAATGGATTGATTTTATTATAGTATGCATCTAAAATTATACATGCCAGATCAAGTTTCAAAATAAATTTTCTAAGATCGATATGTGTTTGTTTTTCAAACACATGCTTTATGAAATACTCTCTATCTCCAAAAATGTCATGCCTGCATAAAATATGAAATGGATACCTAAATGAATCGGACTCTTTATCAAGTAAGGAAAAATCAGACAAATAATCATGAAGCCACTCGTAAGCATCTCTGTCAAAATTATGAATGTTAGAAGCAAGATTTGTTTCTACACAGTCCAGCAATTTCTCGCAATTATGAAAAGAGTCACGAATGATTTCAATTCGCTTGGCTTTATTTGTTTCATACTGAAAAACAATAGCTTTTAAAATGAGTTCAAGGCTATGTCTATATAGAAACGCTATACAAAAGAATAATGAATCCAGCTTACCAATATTGGGGTTTATAAGCATATACGCGGATACTTCTTCAGCTGCATTACGAAAATTATGCGCGTAAAGACAAAAAGATTTGCTGTAATCATCCTGTGGATTGAAAATCTTTCCAATCGTAAAGGTGGATTCGTTTGTATCATCTGTTTTATTGAACACAGTATTAGCCGCAGGATAAAGTATTTCCATCATTTTTCACCACTACTAGAGGCGTTCCTTTGCATTCTTAGCCGCTATACTAGCGTTGCCTGCCGCCCACCACGTAGAGGTGTGCAAAGTTTCGAGCGGCAAGACTGTGAGAAGTCTCCCACAGCCTTATACTATACTAAAAACCGATGTTTTTCAAGGATAGCAAGCAAATATACAACACCGCAGTCAAATAATCATCTATGCTTAAATGCAGAGGTGATTATAATGAAAACATTGCTCAAGTAATCTGCTATCCTTAAAACTATTTCCTCGAAAATAGGTGCTTACCTTCATAAAATCGATTCTGTTCCACAAGAAGATGATTCGGATTTTGACGATGAGGAGTGGATGGACCATCCAACAAAACCAACTCTTGCCCACATCGTCCTTGATCTGTTGCTCTCCCCTACATACCGTCTACCCAAAACTGTAACCGCAGTACGCATCTATCGAGATGAAAACATTTTCTCCGTCTGTCCAAGGTGCGATGTCTGCATAGAGCGAGAATACCAAGGGTACTGCCATTGATGCGGGCAATACCTTGATTGGTCAAAATTAGAGGAGGCAGAAGAAATCTTCATAGGTTGGAGTGGCGTTGAGGATGATGACTAAAGTCTAACCACGGTTTTATTGAGCGCTTACCGTCTTTTATTCTTTTTCGAGCAACTGGAGTGGCGAGGGCTTCACGCCATTTGTCGACTAAGTCGTCTGTTATCGTTCTTTCGTGTTTTATCATCATATCTTTTTCGCGGCTCTCCTCCTCGTTCCCTGTTCATCTCGTTATTATCCAAGTCAAGTGGCGAAACGAGGTAAGTTATCAGGAAGATGATGGACATAGGGTGTTGAGAAGGATGGTTGATTGTGTGGGTTGATTAGTTACCCTGCTCTGCGGCTGCGCCGATGGACACAGGAGATTACTCCGCTTCCAGCAACTTCTTATCCATGACGCAATCCATAACTTCTTTCAGGTTGTCTGGTCTAATAACTTTAGACCGAAGCTGTTCAGGAATTTCAAATCTAAATTCCCCTACAAACGCCGGACAGTTAAGCTCCTGCGCCAGAAGACATGCACTATGAACTTCCATGAAATTATAGCTGGGATTCCGAACCGTCAACTGCTGTTCCAATGTGGGCGACAACAATTTAACATTGCCTTCTCGCTGCAAATGAATCAGTACTCTTCTTATATCGTCATCGTTCACCTGATTTATTTCTTGTAACGCCATGGAAACGGTATCATATGTGATATAAATCGTTTTGAAGTGACTCATCACTTCTTGTGCCTGAACTTTTACAAAGAAATACAGTGTCCAGAGGTCAACAACAATCGCCTTATTCTCTGAAGTGCAGCTTTCAAAAAGGATGTCCTTCGGATTGCGTAACCACTTCTCTTTCTTATATACATCGAACATTTGAGACGCTATCCATTGCTGCATACTGTTCCAGTGCGTGTTGGGCATTACTTGTGCTCCTTTCCACACTAAAAGCATCCTTTCATACTTACTGCTAAGCAACGGATGCATTCCATGTGCCCATCCAGCATACTGTTCTGCCTGCACTGGGCGGCAATTTAACATGTTAATGATAAGACACTTTTCATTATAATCCGCTTCAGTATATAGCCCTTCATCCAGGAGAATCTTTACATCATCAAGCATTTGATCTGGATCATTGAATGTGCATGTAGCAAATTTCAAGTCCATCTCAAAAGACATGTATATAAAGATATCCTTGAATTCATCGCTGTGCTCAACAAAACATCTAAGAGCTGGTGTCAAATCAAACTGGTGAGCCAAGGTGAAATCAATATATGACCGATAGAAGTACTCAGGCTGATCTTCAATCAGATATTTCCGTTCATCAAATACACTATCGTATAGTTCCTTCGTCTTCAGATATTCTCCATGTCGAATATAGAAGTGACACCATTCTTCAAACGAGATAATATCATCATATTTTTCGAAGAAAGCCTTGTATCTATTCTCTATCGCCTTGAAATCATAAGTCTCAAGTTCGTCAATATAAATCTGGAAGGACTCTATCCCTGTAGGATTCTTAATGCTCTCACAATGCCGCTTAACTTCAGAGATTGCGTGCCATTGAAAGCGCATGATTCCATTGCCATAAAGATTAGCAAAAGATGTGTGCACCCCATCAAAGCCAAGCCTGTCGTCCGTCTGCGTTTCTATTAACTCTTGAAGCCGTTTTTCCCCATCTGTAAGGACATTAAGAAGTTCTTTCTCCGATATCGGAGCTTGTATGTCAAGGCCAACATTAAACAAGCGCATCGGAGCTTCAAGCAATATGGCAAGCTCATAAAACTTTTTATCATGATCTGTTAGAGCATCATAATCATCTATATTGACTGGCTCTTTTCTTATCGCCACATCAAGATAACAGAGCTGTATATCTCTTTTAGTTTCCCCATCTGGGAAGTCAAAATATTTCATTACATCATGATAATGCTTATAGATTCGGAAATTGTCATGCATGAAATAGAAGCATTTAAATATTTGTAATCCGGCTCTTCCGAATGTTCCCTTAAGCCACATTTCATCTGCAGCTGAAAATACTCGAAGAAGTGCGTCCCGAGCTTTTTCTATTGCGTCTGTATGAATCCTTGCTGGATCTATCTTGTCGCTTCCTTCTTCAATAAAAGCATCTCGGATAGAATGCTGATAATATGTCAACGCCAAGGTTTCCAAAATAATAAAGTTACCGCTGATCTGATATGCTCTATTAAGGCAGCGCAATGCTCTTGTCGTCTCTTTGAAATAGTTTGAAAGGACAAATCCAAGTGTCTGGTATAGAAATTCTTCTTCTCGCTCATCCTTTGGTTTAATCAAGAGCTGATCACGACCACCTAGAAACTCAGAAACAGCGGATATATCGCAATCTCTCTTAGCCGCTCGAATTGCCATTGCTAAAACACGTTCTTCATTACCAGCGGGATTCTTAGAGAGAGCCTTCTTAATAAACTCATCGGCTTTATCCAGTTCCTGTGCTTCATAATACCTGACGGCTTCCGTCAAATCGTCACGAGGACTGGTTAATCCGGCTTTCCTCATCTCCTCACTTATTTGATCGTAAATATCAAAGTCTCTGGCAAGCCTATATGCTTCATGAAGAACTCCATAGATAGATATTTTCTGCTCATCCGAACATTTTGAGAATTCAGAATTATCGATTGTCAGGCGAGTAGACTCTACAGCCTTTAATAGCTGCAATGTATCTACATATGTCTGGGCTTTTCGCCTTTCATTTTCAATCCAACCAGCTCTGACCATCAACTGATCTGGAGACTCCTCAGGCTCTTCGTAGCCTGGTGCAATCTCACTGTCATCTACCATAGGAAGACCTGATTCAATGGTCACACCAAATTCATCTCTCATAAGAGTTTGTAACAGACGAGCATTCATGACATTAACCCGGCCTCTGTTAATGTTGCTTCCAACTCCAATAGCTATCAATCCGCCAAATAGAAGCGTATGATCTCCAAGGCTTTCTTCGTCCCACACCGGCGATCCCGAGAATCCCTTTAACTCGGCTTCTCTGTCGGCCGAATTTAGAAATGCTTCATCAACACGGATGATAAAATAATCCTGTTCATCCTGATTTTTCAGAACTTTAGCTGTCAGTTCATCTTGCTGATAATATACCGGACTATCTGAACCTTTTGGATAGCCTACTGCAACTATCCGTTCCCCACTGGTCATCGGATACAGTGCATACCGAGTGGGCGTAAGTTGAAGATTGCCTTTCGCGCATTCTATGATAGCAATATCACAGGTATGAGTGCTATCATCGCCTATAACAGTCGCCTTATCAATTGGAGAGAATCTAAAATGATCACGACTAACAACTATAGATTCTTCCTTTGGGCCACCCGCAGCAGGAATCAAAATCTGAATGTTTATCTGATGAGACGTATAGATCACATGTGCACATGTCAGGACATAGAAGGACGCAGCGTTTTCTGCGTAAAACAGTGTGCCGGTTCCCCTTTTCCCTTTTTCATCCGTGATAAGCACGGAATATGCCTCATACTGTCTCATATGTACCTCTTATATAATAAGCAGCTTCAAATTGCCATTCTTTATGTACTTCATATCATCTGTCATGAGGAATCCATTCATCCACCACGAATAATTACTGTAGATAGAGATGTTTCCGTATTGCTGTAGTAACTTTGCAATTGTCTGTTTATTCGGGTGCGATGTCCCATCCGCACAGATAAGAAATGTATCTGCCTGGATTCTTGAGAGCAGAGCATCCGATATATTCCTGATACTACCGTGGTGAGGAAGTTTCACAAGATCATACTTCCCGCCCGGAATGTTCTCGGCCCACGCATCTCCACAGAACAGGTTTCGGATTCCTGCATACTCAAATGTAAAAACGATACTCGACTGATTCGCAATAGAAGTATCTGAGCTTGGATACGGTTTAGCCATCAGATCATCAAGTGAACAAGTCCAATCAGACACAGATGCGAGCTGGGCATTTGCTTCCTCCATCTTTGCCATTGCTCTGCTCAGCATCTCTGGCTTCGGTGCATGAACAATAATCCTCGCCCCATCAATCGCGATTTCATCTCCAGCCAACACGCTTGAATGGATCTTTGATCTATCAAGACTGTGAAATAGCCGCTGATTTTGCGTAGCTGACAGATTCTCCGTTTCTGTGGCCTCTGCATACGCATTGAAATAGATCTCAGTAAAGCCAGGGTCGCAAGCCTTAAGAATTCCTCCAATGTGGTCATCATCGTAATGAGTGATTATCAGGGCATCCAAGGTTTCGCCAGAGCGAATTATACTGGTCAAGAGATTTCTGAACTCACCAGCTGATGAAGTTGGACCAGAATCAACAATAATATTATGCGGTTGACCGGAACTCCCAATAAAACAAATATGTACACAATCGCCCTTGCCGGATCTAATGGTCGAGATTGTCAGGTTGTCAGTCAGTTGTATCATTTCTTCTCTGTCCTTCCTATGGTTTCCGGAGTAAGCGCTCAATAAAACCGTGGCAGGTCAGAAGACTGGCGGTCAATCCATACGGAATGCCGCCTGCATCTCTTGACTCCAAGGCTGGAGCTTATTCAAGTCCAGCAGATTCTTGGGTGTTCGATATATCGTATTCATCTTTTAAATTTATTTGCAACTTTTCTTCATATATAGCTATAAAACTATTTTTATAGTACTCTGGTAAGTTTTTCCACATTATCAGCCAGTTCACCAAAATCAACGCTGACAAAACAAACAAAGTAACATAATAAACGAGAGCCACAATAAAGTTGTCGAATGTAAGCCCCCACAGAATCCCTAATAGCACTTCAACTATGATATACAGAAGTACTGCCGCTGCTCCTTTTAGAAGATTGATATTAAAATAACCTGCTGTACGTTTATTTTGAAAGGATTGGATTTGTTCCATAACGCAGGATTCCCATACAAAGATTTTCTTATCCAAGTAATGATTCAAAATTCTTTCAAGAACCATTATCTTCTCGCTATAAAGAATAAGGTAATATGAGTTCCCCATTATTACTAAGAACACATATATGTAAGCAAATGCCAAAAACAGTATCATACCCCCAATAATAATCTTTTGATTTAATATAACAGCTAAATTGGTAAGTTCCAACTGATCGTTGTTGGTTTCAGCTATTTTATATATTGCGCCAATCACTACAGAGAACACTGCGAAATAGACTCCATATACAGTGTCCTGCTTATTAAACTCCTGCGTGTAATATTCACACTCATGCTTTGCTAAGTCATACTCACTTTTCAACAACTCTTGCAATACATCGTTTTTCTCCAGAGTCTGTTCATCCATAGCCATACTCTCCATTTATCATGCAACTGCATTTTCTATACTTGTTAAACTCACACAACACTTTCAAGTTGTCAAGTTCTATTCCTCACTTTATATTTTAGCCGATTATGTTCGTACAGACAACCGTTGTGTTTCGCTCACCACGTAGAGGTGTGCAAAGTTTTGAGCGACAAAGCCGTGAGAAATCTCCCACGGTTCAAATATAACCCTTTAAAAACTAGTTTTCAAGGGCGCAGGTGAAATATACATCAACCTGTATTGTGCAGTATCAAGGCTACATTCAGACAGCGTAACCCCGACTCTTGATGACTTCCACAACCTGAGACACATACTTCTGGCAGGTGTCGTGGTCGGGGGCTTCCACCATCACACGCACGACCGGTTCCGTGCCAGACTCACGCACGAGAATACGGCCAGTATCGCCCAGAGCTTCTGCAACGGCCTTGACTGCCTCCTGCACCGCCGGGTCGTTCTGTGCAGCCTTTTTATCAGTGACACGGACGTTCTCCAGAACCTGCGGGTAGATCTTCAGAGGCTCAGCCAGCTTGCTCATGGGCATCTTCTTCGCCAGCATGACCTCCATCATCTTGAGACTGGTCAGAATACCATCACCGGTGCTAGCGTACTTAGAGAAGATGATATGACCGCTCTGCTCACCGCCAATACGGCAGCCGTTCTTTGCCATGTACTCGTAGACGTACTTGTCGCCCACGGCAGTCTTGACGTAGCCAATCCCCTGCTTATCAAAAGCCTTGTACAGGCCAAAATTGGACATGACCGTGGTAACGACGGTGTTAGTCAGCAGCTTGCCACGCTCCTTCATGTAGCAGCCGTAGATGTACAGAATATGGTCGCCAGTGATGACATTGCCCTTTTCATCCACACACAGGCAACGGTCAGCATCGCCGTCATAGGCAAAACCGATGTCCAGCCCCTTCTCTACCACGAACTTCTGCAGGCCCTCGATGTGGGTGGAACCTGCATTGTTGTTGATATTCATACCGTTGGGCTGTGCATTGATGACATAGGTATCAGCTCCCAGAGCATCGAATACAGACTTAGCAATGTTCCAGGAACTGCCATTGGCACAGTCCAGACCAACCTTCACACCCTTGAAGGAGTAGATCCCGAGGCTAATCAGGTAGCCCATGTAGCGGTTGCGGCCAGAAACATAGTCCACAGTGCAGCCAATGTGCTCACGGTGAGCAAAGGGCAACTCAGGCCAGTCCTTGTCGAACACATGGAGCTTTCCGTCGATGTAATCCTCGACTAACAGCAAGATCTCCTCCGGCATCTTCTCACCGTAGCAACCGATTAGTTTGATGCCGTTGTCGTAGTACGGATTGTGGCTGGCAGAAATCATAATGCCGCAGTCAAAGTCATCCACGCGGGCGATATAAGCCACGGAAGGGGTGGTCGTGACGTGCAGTAGGTAGGCATCTGCGCCGGAGGCGGTCAGACCAGCCACCAGACTATACTCGAACATATAGGAGCTGCGGCGGGTGTCCTTGCCAATGACAATGCGTGCAGGCTCGTTGTTGCCGTTGCGCTCACGCAACGCGTTATAATACCAGCCCAGAAAACGGCCAACCTTGTAGGCATCATTCTGGTATCATTTAAGGTATGCGAGAGATGGAAAGATGCTAGAGGACGAAAATGGTTTTGATATTGATGGATGATGACATGCGTATTCGTTTCTATCAGTGTAGAGAACGAAGTAAATGAGGTAATAAAAAATAGGAAAGTATTTTGGAACGGACGGCTTCCGTGGTGAAGCCGGAATCACATTAATCGCCGACCATGCAGTCAAACAAGTTATAGTACTTATATATTTGTCCTCTTTATGCATTTTGTACTTTAACAATTCTTTTACTGCGAATTGCATCGTTCTATAAAAAGAATCAATCTTCAATACGTCGTGTAATATTCTAAACTCAAAAGTAAACAATCATTTTATCAGTTTAATCAAAACCCGTTTAGCCATATCTTGCACGCTCTTAAGTAGCATAATAACAAATACCACATAAATAAGGCCAAATACACATCCTGCCAAGGCCATTTTTACGATCAAGTTGAAATCATTGAAAGAAACCAGCCATTTTGCCAACGATGAGGCAGCAATCGCAATTATCAAAAGTTTTAAATAAGATATCCAGCGAATACTATTTTTGATAACGTCTCGACTATACCAATAAAACATAACTGCATTGAAAATTTCTGTAAAGAGCGTTGCAATTGCTGCTCCCAACGATCCTAATTTCGGAATCAAGGCGAAATTAACACTTACATTAATAACAACCGCCATCCACATGGTTTTAGCATATAAATTTTGCCTTCCAAGGGTTTGCAATACTCCGACACCCATAACCCACGTCATACCAAGTACAATAACGCATAAATTTAGAACAATCATCGTTGGACACGCCACCAAATATTCTTTTCCTCCAAGAATCAACACCGTTTCCGGAGCAAATATACAGAAAAAGATTGGAACACCACATGCGATTGCCATTACAGAATCCGCTGCCTTTTTAAGCAGTTCTCTAAATTCTATCATTTTATGCTGACCAGCATAAAATGATAACCTTGGAACCATAACTGTCAGAGCAGCATTATTGATACTTATTAATAAATTCTTAAATTTAATAGAAAAACTATACAATCCAACATCATAATCACTCTTTAAAAATCCAAGCATAGCTGTATCAGTATTTGCATTAATAGTTCCCGCAATTGATGCAGCTGCAAACATGAAAATCGGAACTATATGACGCTTAATTTGCATATTTTTCAGTTGTGACATATCTATATATTCTCTTGCGTGTACAAAATTCAAGATATTTGACCCAACAGTCGCAAGTACTAAAATGCATTCGTATAAAATATAATCCTCTTGATTTCTTACAAGCAACAGCATTAAAACAACCGAAATCACTTTAAATATAATAGACCGAATTGTAATATAGCGAAAATCTTCTAGTGCGGAATACAACCAATCTATTCCTATTGTTGTGCCCAAAATCGTAACAGCGTATATCAATATTTCTTTTTGCCTTGTGTGAAACGCCGGAACAAAAAATATACAAAAAAGTAAGGAAATATAAGCTATCAACGTCAGCACAAAATTAATTATCAACAGTTCAATCACTGTCTTTTTTAATTCGTCTTTATTATTTCTTACTTTTGAGCAGCATATAATGCCATAACTTGGAATTCCTAAGCTTGCTATAATACTGAAATAGTTAATAATTGATATAGCAAAATCCACTTTTCCAAGTTGTGCCGGTCCCAAAACTCTTGAAATATATGGATAGCTTATCATTGGAAGTAGAATTGACGAAACAATCCTGATAACATTTAAAACAGCATTTGCTTTTAAGCTTTTTTCTCTCATAATCACCTATATATAAATAATTTTAGCATTGTCAACTCAATGCTTTTACTACATAGCTATATTGATATGGTTTTTTCTTTATCATTCCAAACAGTATTAATAAAATAACACAACGAAAGAATAAAGTGATAACTATTTTGCGCAGATAGAATCTCCGTAATCATAACAATTACCATACCAAACAGCAATGCCATACAGACTCTATTCCATGGTGTCTTTCCTATACTAGATTTCACAATCAAAATAAATGCACTAAAAATAAAAACAAATGAGCATAATCCTCCTCTATACAGTACATTCAATACTTCGTTATGTGCTGGGTGATCAACTCCTCCAAAGGCAGGAATAAAAAAGTCTGTTGTTCCATATCCCATAAACATTTTTAACGGAATCAACTCAAGGGCACGTTTCCATATATATGTCCTAGAAGAAAACGTTAAATCTTTGCCAAATATTTTAAAAAATGAGCCAAACACCTGAATATAATCAGCTTGAAATACAGTCCCATATGTAGCAAGTATTGCAATAAGAATCAAAAGCCAATAATTCTTTTCTTTTTTTAAAATACAGTAAGCAATGAATATGGCTAATAATCCAATCAATCCAGTCGCAACCATTTGCGTTAGCAACGTTATCACTGCTAGTACAATCGAAAATAGTGTTGTTCCTGAAATTCTGTAATTTTCTTTTTTGTAATAATCATATGCTATCGAGAAAAAAATGGCAACATAGCAGTATAGTGTAAATGTAATACGCAACCCCAAAACATATACATCCCCTGTCTCAGTTTTGTAAGGTGCCAAAAACAAAACTTGAAACAAGTTGATAATAAGAAGAAACAAGAACCAATTTCTCCCTATTCGTAAAAAGCGCAAACTTCCCTGCTCTATATTTTCCTTTACAAATAATGCAATAGTAATGAAATTTATTAAATAAAATATGACTGAAATCGAGAAATTATTATTCGCCACTGAAGAAATCAAATAAAAAAATTGCCACAAAACAACCAAATTGACATACGCACTTTTTTTCCCTGCAATATAATTCCATATGAAAATCAGAAAAATAATACACCTAATAATATTTACAACATTATTTAGCATCGGTACCATTTGCATAAATTCAGATGTCGTAAAAACAAAAAAAACAAGATATGTAAAAATCGCAGATTTTGTTACCTTGAATTTTTTCAAAGAAGTTTCCATGCTGTTTTTGTTTCACCCCTTCCAACTCCGTCGAATGCGTAACAACAATATAACAATTCCAATACAATTATGTTTCAACAACCAAATCTGTGTTCTGAATTTAAACTCTTGATTTTTTGTTTTCCAATTAATGCAATCATAACATTCTATTAGATATTTCTTCAATAGGCTTACACAATTCCTGCACGAATACGGAGAGTCAACCAAATTATATACTTCAAATAAAATGGCATTTCTGTATTTTATCCCCATCACACTCTTCACGTCTTTTGGTGCAATAGCACTCATATATTTTTCGACTTCATGTAAATAGTTTTTTTCATTTTCCCATCGGCATTCGCAAAACTTATGTACCGCAGAATTTTCGTTTTGGCAATAATGGTAATATGATTTATTAGAAAAATAAATTGTTGATACACTTTGAAGATATTGGCATACAAAAATCCCATCTTCAGCAATTTTTTGGGAGCAAAATCTCAAATTATTATCATTTATTATCCTAGCACTAAACACTTTGTTCCATACAGAATTAAAAGCTTCGTCTTGAATAAATGTAGGAATCATCTCTGAAAATATCGCATTATCATAAACTCCACTTAAACTAGGCAAAAATTCTCTCAACATCTTTTCTGACTCGGCATAATATCCATAAACAAAAATATCTGCTTGGTGCTTTTCAATAGTTTTCGAAGCGTCAACTAAAAAATCATGATCAATATAATCATCTGCATCCAAAAATATTATATAATTTCCTTTTGCATTTTCAATTCCGCAGTTTCTAGCAGATGAAACTCCACCATTTTCTTTATGAATTGTTTTAATTTGTTTATATTTTGTGCTGAACTTATCGCAAATTTTCTCACTTCCATCTGATGAGCCATCATCCACAAGCAGTAATTCATATTTGTCATAACTTTGGGCCAATATACTTGTTATTAACCGTTCCAAGTATTGATGTGCCTGATAAACAGGTACAATAATTGAGAACTCTGTCATTTTACTCCTTTCTCACTCCAACGAATCATAAAACTTTTTCATTTCTTCTATATTTCCATAATTTCTCTGTCGTAAATAGTCTGAAATTTCATTTTTTAACCCTTCATTTTCCAACATTTTTTGAACACCTTCTGCAATTTCTTCAGGTGTCATTCCTATAACTATCCCTTCTTTATCATTTAATTGATCTCTCACAGTTGTATATGCTGTTGCCACAATAGGTTTTGCCAATATTTTTGCTTCATCAAGTACCATCGATTTTCCCTCAAATCGAGATGGTTGAACAATTACATCAGCATTTTTTATATAGGGATATGGATTATCACGAACTCCAAGCAAAACAAAGTTACTTTCTAATCCATTATTCTTAATTATCTCTTGCAATTTTTTTCTCTCATTGCCCTCTCCAACAATACACCAAAAGAAGTTTATTCCTTTCCTTTTTAGAACCGCCGCAGCTCGTGCTGCCAAGTCAAACCCTTTTTCTGAACTCAGTCTTCCAACAGAGCAGATAATATTATGCATTCCTTCATACTCAGTTGGATAATTTTCGTCTGCACGCATTTTAATGAGTCTGGTCGATGTTATATTTGGAATAACCACGAATTTACTTTCCATTTTCGGAAAGACTGCTCTCAATGAATCCCTGCATTTTTCTGAAATCGTCGGAATCAAATCAAACTTCTCAAAATATGGCAAATCAGTTGGTTGATTAACCATCGCATTAGATGCTATATAATCGCTATGATAAAATACAATTTTTTTACCAGCATTCACTTTATCTGCGACATAATACATGCTGGGACCGGTTAAATATGCGATTGCTACATCATATTTTTTTTCAAATTGCGGAATAAGTCCTTTATAAAACTGATTCCACCTGATTGCAGTCAAATCACATCGTTTTATTTTGTTCTTTATGTTAGAATAAGCGACTGACATTCCACGCATTAAAAAATATTTAACCCCACGGATACTATCAATCGAGTTACAGTATACAGCCTTTAATTCGTATGGTGTATCTATCAAATTAACTTCTTTCGGAAGTTGTCGAATCAAATCTCCTTCTTTTTTTATAAGAAGCAGATCCACTTCATATTGATTATAGTTGATTTCACTTAGCAAATTCACAAGGCTTCTTTCTGCACCGCCCATATGTAAATGCATCATTACAAATAACAGTTTCTTTTTCATCTTGATTGTTTTCCTTCTTCAACCAAATATCCCCAAAATGTTTTCTCTCCACCGCTTTCTTCAGAATGTGGATACTTATAAGACAATTTATGGATATTACTCTTTTCTTTTATTTTTTTAAATACGCATTCACTAAAAGATTCTTCCAGATAGTGATCATTTAATTCAAATACGCTAGCGTCCACTACAGGTATTAACTCTATCTGTTGCCTTGCTGTTAATGATTTTTGACAAGCAATCGCAATAAAGCAATCCAGCAGTAGATACGTCAACAAATTGTCATGGTCTGACAAATATGCTCTGAACAATTCACTGACTATGCGAGGTTGCACATTCCCCTTTCCTGATGCCTGAAAAAAACTTGTCCATGGCCAAATTTTGAAAGCACCCTTTAAAGAATAATATTCATATTGGTAAATACTTACATCGAATGGAGCAGTCATATAAAGCGTTGCATCCATCCAAATTCCACCCTGTTGATAAAGGATATGTTCTCTGACAACGTCTGAAAGATGCGTGATTGAAATTTTTTCTTTAGATGCCAATGTATAAATTTGCTCTGGAATATCTACATATTCTTTCACATTATCCCTCGTGACAAGAACAACTTTATGATTTTCCTTGTGCTTTAGTACACTTTTATAGCATGCCCTAACCACTGGTGGCATTGATTTTTCACCCTGCCACCAAAAAATCCATATATTACAGTTTGGATCTATTTTTCTTTCTCTCCGGTTTTCACTTGCAATTCGCTCCGCTACTTCTCCATAATTTTTATCGATCCAATTTATAATATATTGATATTTTGCAGGTTCATACTTTTCCACCAATCCATTTCTGCCAATTTTTCTTAAAATTCTTGTTGTTCCCGTTGCGAGTAGCATTTTAATTCCATATTCTTTACAATATTCTCGTATCATATAATCCACCTTTTTACATTATACATTTTTCCCATTTTTCTGTTTCTCAATTATATTGTTTTAGTCCCCTTGCAGACACCTCAGCTGCCACAGAATAATCTTGGATATCACTTGTTACAACTGTGTTAGCATCAATAACATAATACCTTCCTATCTTCACATTGCATACAATCACCGCATCGAATTCAATATAAGAACCTTCTCCAACGGAAATCTTTTGTCCCTTTGTACAATTCCTTGATTTTTACTATGAAAAAGATTTATTAATTTCCAGCTAATTTCGTATTTACTTTTCATAGCCAATCCCATTTATCACTGATCTCATCCAAAAATTTCTCTATAGCTTTCGCCATATTTTGTTCATTACAATTCGTCTTTACATACTCAAATGCATTTTGAGAAACATTATCCTTCAAGTTATGATCATCATTGACCAATCTCATTTTTCTCATTAAATCGTTCATATCAAACGATTTATAAATCATAGCTGTACGATTGTTTTCTACATAATCCAAAATACTTGGTGCGTCAGAAACAATAACACACTTTCTCAATGCCATCTGTTGTAACAATCGCATTTGTCCAAATGAAAATGGCACCGGCTCTAACGGCAAAACACAAAATTCTGCTCCTTGAACTTGCTCTATAAAGTCATTTATCGGCAAATATGGAATTTGTTCAATGCCATAAATATTCTGAAATCGTTCCTCTTTTCCACCTATCAGATGCAAATCTAAATCAACCTTGCTCTCTTTATATGCCTTAACAACTGTATCCCAATCGCACTTGTTTTTGCCTGCACATACTATGTACTTTCTACTAACTGGATCTACCTTTCTTTCGTTTCCAAAGAAATCAAAATCAGTGCCAAACTTTATGAACTGTGATTTGTCTATAATCCAAGGAAAGAACTTTTCATAATATGATTTTTGAGCACTCATGTGATGAATAAGCCCATCTAATGATTTGCTTGCAAATTGCATTAACTTCAATGAAAATCCCGATTCTGATGCACTCGCAAAAGAGCCAATATCAAACACCACATGCTTCGCTCTGGTCTTAAAAAACCTTCTCCATAGACAGATCACAATTGCACTTGGCATTCCATGCGAAACGATCAAATCGTATTGATTCAGTTTAGGAATAGCCCTAATAGCTTGCCAGATATAAAAATGCAACTTATTTCTTTCAAAATTCTCTAGCCAAGGGAACGACCGTATATCTATTACATCGACCTCTGGCTTATTTTTAAAGTATCTGTAAAACCAGTAGTCCTTTCCTTCAACCTTGTAATCAGGAGGCTGCTTGTCTGCTGGTTTCACCTTACAATATTCAATTTTCCAGTTAACAAGCATCAGTATTTTCATCTTATGTTCTCCTGCATATTATTTGATTTGCTTAATTATTTTTGCCGGACATCCAGCTACAACACTATAATCGGGGATGTCATGCGTAACCACACTGTTTGCACCAATCACACAGTGCTTTCCTATTTCCACCGTGCCTGCTATTACAACGTTTGTGCCAATCCACGTATCATCGCCAATCGATACCCCCCCATTAAAACGGGCCGATGGTTTCACAAGATTTCCTTGGTTTTTGATTGGCTTTTCAATATCCCGATACTCGTGATTATAATCTGCAATAAAAATATGAGGACCAGAAAATACATTTTTCCCGATGATTACTTCTCCTTGCGAAGCCACTCTGGAAAACATTCCAATTTCTGCGCCTTCACCAATCTCCAGATGCCCGCCTTCATGGCATAAAAGCATGGTATACGGCATAATGCTTACATTTTTTCCAAACCTCATCGCTTTGGCATTAACAATCTTACACGCCTTCCCTATATACAAATTGCCCTCTTGATTCTTTATTCCAAATCTCAAGCATTGTAGTGGGCATAAAATCCTTTTGACCAATCTTTTAATGTTCATTTTAAGTTTCCTCAATTCGCTTTATCACTCTCGCTGGACTCCCAACCACTACGCAATAGTCCGGCACATCCTTTGTTACTACTGAATTAGTTTCAATCACACAATGCTTGTTCGTACCGCTGCCTTTTCACCCACTACTTCGTCTCCATCTGCTGCGCGATATCAGCATCCACAATTTCCTCGCCGGTCTTATGCTTCAGCTGCTCCTTAGAAGCTTCACTCAGACCGTTGTTGATCACACAGTTCATATCGCAGGTGCTACACTTATCCAGATCTTCTTTAGTAACTTTGCCATCACGATAATCACGGCAAATCTTCAGCTCATACATGCTGTACGGATGCTTGGTGAACAGTGCCTTGAACTTGTGTACCAGAACCCAGGTAGCAGGTTTCCAGATGTACTTGTGCATCGCAGGACTTACGCTGCCGATCATCCAGCAGTCACGGTCGCAGCAACGAACCTTTGCACGAACCTTCTCGGCCTCCGGGCTGTTCCACAGCTCATCCCAAGTCTGGTTGTTCAGGTTGCCCATGACCTCTTTGTCCTTGGTACCGTTGCAAGGCATAACATCGCCATACGGGTCGATGAAGAAGGTATCGAAGCTCATGTCACAAGGCAGCAGGCGCTTCTGGCCGTAGATGTAGTTGATCAGGCCGTGGTTAAAGTATGCACGGAACCACTTTTTCGGGCTATTGCTGCGGAGCAGTTCATTGACCAGATTCTCGAAGTTCTTTGCAACCATCGGACGATCGTGGATGATGTTCTTAGCCTCAACGAAGTAGAAGCTGTTATGCAGAGATGCCGTTGCGAACTCCATGCCCATCTCGTCAGAAATCTTGTACAGAGGGACCAGGTCAGGGGCGTTCTTGTCCTGAACAGTCATTCCGAAGCCGACGTCCTTCATACCCATTTCACGCAGCTTCTTCAGTGTGCCGTAACCACGCTGGTAGCCATTCTGCAGACCACGGATCTCGTTATTGGTCTGCTCCAGACCTTCGATAGAGATACGAATACCAATCTGCGGGAACTCCTTGCACAGGTCAACGATACGGTCGGTGAAGAAACCGTTCGTGGAAATAACGATACGGTCAGACTTCTTGTACAGTTCGCGCACAATATCCTTCAGATCGGTACGGATGAACGGCTCACCACCGGTGATGTTGGTAAAGTACATCTTCGGCAGCTTCTTGATGGTCTCAATGCTGATTTCCTCTTCCGGCTTGGAAGGTGCTTTATAACGGTTGCACATGGAGCAACGAGCGTTGCAGCGGTAAGTAACGATGACCGTTCCATTTAACTTCTTTTCTTCAGACATGATTAACTCTCCTTTAATTTAACAGCTTTCCGATTGCAGTACCCATTGCGTAAACACTAAATTTGTTTTCGTACTGTCTCCGTTCGTCAGCTGACATTGCTTTATAATATGTTTCATTCGATAGGGTAGCAATTGCAGTAGATAAATCCTTTTCCGTTTTCTTAATCACTACTCCTGTTCTTCCAATATCCACATAATCCTTAACTGTGTCATTTTCTGTTACAACAACCGGTTTTCCATACATCATCGCCTGGATAATAACTAACTGCCCTGATGAAATATGCGTATCTTCCAACGGAACTATCACAGCTTTGCATTTTGCTAGTTCTCTAAAGAAATCATTATCGTGACAATCAGCAAGTATTTCGATATTGTCTGGAATGTTTTTTAAAGACAATGTGTCGCAGATAATTTTAAGATGCTCTTTTCTTTTGCTCCATGCATCCACCAAAAAATTATAATCACGATTACTTCTTCCAGCTGCAAGATAGAAGTTATCCGAGCTACAAGTTGGCACTTCCTGCGTTTTGTCCTCGTAGCCAAGGGTTTCAAAAACAAATCGTGCCTCTGGAACATCAAAGTAATCCGCATACCGCTTCTTTTCGCTTTCAGAAAAGACGACAAAGTATCTGATGTATCCAGAGGTCACGATATACCTCATGAATTTGTCGTAGACCTTTCCGACAAACGATTTTTTAGGCTTATAAATAAAAGTAAGAACTACAATTTCAGGTACATCTTGAACATGAAACATTCTAAAATAGAAAGCCAAAATGAGTCCATAAAACTGCTGCCATGCTAAAACCTTGTTGTAGTTCTTATGGTCTTTAGCAATTTTCATTGGTACAAGGAAGTATTTTGCATATCGAATGAGTTTTTGCAAAACACCTCCGTGGTTTTCATTACTTACCGCCTTATATACTCTCCATTTATCTCCTGTTGCTTTCTCGATTGCTTTATGAAATTCCCAGTCATCAGGAGCATCATAGTCAATCAAAATCACATTTTCTTTGCTCATTTCTTTCTCCCAATGACCGCTTACTGATACACCTTCATAATTTTCTCGTAATACTCATCAATGGTATCAAAGCCGATGTTCTTACAGTTCTTGCTATATGCTTCACACAGCTTCTTATCACCCCAGAGCTTCTCGATCTTCTTCTTCAGATCTTCGGCATTACCGCTTTCAAACAGCTCGCCGGTCTTGCCGACCTGAATCAACTCCGGGATACCACCAATGTCTGCTCCCAGCACCGGCGTGCCGTACATTTGGGATTCCATTACGGAGAACGGGCAGTTCTCATACCACTCAGACGGGTAAATGGAGAACCGTGCCTCACGGATAAGCTTTTCCAGTGCTTCGCCTTTCTGGAAGCCAACGTTTTTGATGTTCTTAATACCATTTACTGTCTCTTCCAGCGGGCCAGTACCGGCGAAGATGAACTGCACATCCGGCAGTTCTTTACATACCTTGATGAGCGTGCCGATACCCTTCTCCTCCGAGAAGCGGCCGAAGTAGAGGACGTAATCCTTCTTCGGAGTCTCTTTCCACTCCACCTTGTCGATGAAGTTGTGCATTGCCATGGTCTTGGTCGCAAACAGAGGATTGCTGTCCATCTTGCTCTTCATGAACTCCGAGCAGCAGATCATGGTGTCAATATACTTGTAGGTACCCTTCCACTTCCAGAATTCGGCTTCCATCATGCCGATGGCAGATTTCGCCGTGGAACCGTGGATGCACTTTCCTTTCATGCAGTTCACGAAATGGCCGCCGAGGCACTTCTCACAGTTCTGGTGAGTGTTCGGATTGTTCAGCATGTGGTTCGGGCAGACAAGCTGGTAGTCATGTGCTGTGAAGATGATCTTGCAATCCCTTCCGGTCTCCTTGCGCCACTTCACGATTTCCAGAATGATGGAAGGTGTCAGCTGGTAGTTAAAATTATTCAGGTGACAGACATCCGGCTTGAAGTCATCTAGTACTAGTCTTAATTTTTCTCTTGCTTCCTTGCTGTAAATGGTCTTGATCGGGTAGGTCAGCTTGCTCAGTTTGCTGCCGCCGTGGAAGTCCATATCAGATGTATAAGCATTGATACGGTTGCCCACGCAGCGACCTTCATGCTCCATACCGAAGTACTGAACTTCGTGTCCGTGCTGCTCCAGCGCCTCACCCAGCTTAAATATGTACGTCTCTGATCCACCGTTGGGATACAAAAACTTATTTATTATCAATACTCTCATCTATTATTTTCTCCTGTACAGTTTCATCGTTTCCTTTACAACTTCATCCCAGTTATATTTCTCGCAGATAAAGTCAGCTGCCTGCTTCTTCATTTTCATAACCATTTCAGGATGGTCACAGGCCTCTTGCAGTTTTTCTCGCAAGTCCTCTACATCCGACTTTTTGAAAATCAATGCCTTGTCTTCTACAACCTCTGCACATTCCGGAATATCGGAAACCAAACAACAATTACCATAACTCATTGCTTCCAGCAGACTTAATGGCATTCCTTCCAAATCAGACGGCAGCGTGTAAATGTAAGCATTGCTGTATAGTTCATCCAACATTGCTCCCTGCACAAACCCGGTAAAGAGTATCCGATTGTCGTCCTTCGCCAGTTCTTTCAGCTCTGTCATAAAAGAATCCGTATCACTGGAGCCGCCTGCGATGACCAGTTTCTTATCCGTCCTGACATTTTTGAATGCCTCGACCAGATATCGAATACCCTTTTCCGGCACAAGACGCCCGAGGAACAGTATGTAGGAATCTTTTTTCAGCCCGAACTTATCTGTGATCAGATTTGCTTCCCGAATCTGCGGCCTATTCACGCCATTGGGGATAAAGTGCGTTTCTCTGCCATAAGTTTCCTTGAAATAGTCCTGCACGCCCTTGCTCAAAACGATGATTTCGTCCGCATATTTCACGGCATTTTTTTCGCCCTGACGGATAAATTTGGAACCAAACCCTGACTGCCACTTCTCACGCTGCCAGTCAACGCCATGGATGGTAACCACCACCCTTTTGCCAAACATCTTCGGCAGCCATGAGAAGAAGGCCGGTCCCTCAGCATGGATATGCACCACATCGTATTTCCCAAATGCACTGTAAAGTGCCGCAAAAGCCGAGGCACTTACCGCTGCAAGGCCTTTTTTCTCTATCGTTGGAACGCGCTTCTGCTGTATTCCCTCATAGTTTGTGTTATCGATATCGTCATACTCTGCGCCGCTTACATGATGTCCCGACCGGTTATAGCAGGTCACCTGACAACCTTGCTGTGCCATCCGCGTGCACAGCTCCTTTACAACGATCTCCACGCCGCCCTCTCTTGACAACCGCTTCTGTCCAAATACCGCAATTCTAAGGTCTCTCTCCATCTCGTCTCTCCAACCGTTTTCCTTCCATGTACTGTTTTTTACTCCCCACGCCCCAGCAGACAAACCTTGAACGTTTTAAAAATAATCTTCCAATCCACCCAGAAGCTGCGCTCCTTGACATACTTCACGTCCAGATCCATCCACTCTTCAAAAGAGAGGTCGTTGCGGTGCGGGGCGATCTGCCAGTAGCAGCTCAGGCCGGGGGTCACATACAAACGCTGCTTTTCGTAGTCGCCGTACTGCTCCACCTCGCGGGGAAGTGCGGGGCGGGGACCCACGATGCTCATATCACCCTTCAGGATGTTCCACAGCTGGGGCAGCTCATCGAGGCTGGTCTTGCGGATAAACTTGCCCACACGGGTAATGCGGGGATCGTCCTTGATCTTGAACACAGGACCATCCATCTCGTTCTGATCCAAAAGGTCGTCCAGTTCTGCCTCTGCATTGGGGCACATGGAGCGGAACTTATAGAACTTGAAGGGCTTACCGTTGCGGCCGATACGTTCCTGACTGAAAACAGGACCCGCAGACGGGTCGTCCACCACAATTGCGATAGCCGTAGCCAGCATGACCGGCGACAGTACCACCAGTGCCAGCGATGACAGGATCACGTCCTGCGTCCGGCGCCCGATCCAGTACAGGCGATGGTCGCGCAGATTTTCCTTGCGGTCAACTTCAACTTCCTTATCGATTCCAACAGTATTCGTAGCCATTTTTTCTCCTCACATAAATCCTTGTCTATGCACTTCTTATCGTCATTCGTTTTATCGCAATTTTCAGAAATAGTGCCCTATCAACACGGCATATTTGCGATATGCAGTTTGCGGATGCTGCTTGCGCATTAAAAACACAAACTGCTATAAAGTAATCTCTTTAACTCACACCGTTCCCGCAAGCACCTTCCTTTTAGATAACCGTTCCTCTTTTCCTAAAACCGGCAGACCGTTATTCCTGATCTCCGGGCAAGCAAAAGCCCTCGGACGACAGCTTCGCCCAAGGTCATTTCAAATGCAATGTGGCCGTAATGAAAACCAGAACGTCATGCTACAGCTCAAGCGTCGCATGTGTATTGCTTCCAGTATGCAATATTTCACATTTTTGTAGAACCTCAACAAGCCCACTTCATTTTCACCTTTGCGCATCACGCCAGCAAGGGAAACAGCAGTGGGCTTTTTATTTTGGTCTATCATTCGGGTTTCCTTATGATCTATCACATGATTGTTCGCAAACAGACATAAGCCCACTGGATTCACCTCCTTACCGCAATCAAGGCGTATCCTTCCATCACAAAACAGCGGATACCAGTTCTTCTACGTGGCCGTCTGAATTCTCTTATTATTCTATCATGGTTATATCTGGGAATCAATAGAAATCCGAGGAAATGTATCCATCCATGTTTTAGAAAAAAATGCGACTCAGCCAGAACTTTTTTGCACATTGCCCAGTTTCGCATGAAAGCTTCAGATGAAATCACTGCTAGACAAAATGTGTGGTCATATAGTTGTCCAAGGCGTTGGAGATTACAGTCTGGTTGGATAGCCGCTCTGATGTAATGACAGGCGTCAAATAGAGAACGCCCCCTCGCGCGGAAAAGCCGGTTTATGTCGTCACATTGATCAGGAGTTCTGACGAGGCATATCGCACAGTACCACATAATTTTTCCCCTCTCCCCTGCTGCTCCTATCTATATATAGGTACAATCAGCACCCGTCACTGCAGCTACCACCTGCTCTGAATCGGGCTATTTGTTCGCGCAAAAAAGCCCCTGCCGATCACGTTTCTGTGAAAGACAGAGGCCGATTTTACAGCAATGAATCCGTCATCGTCTGATAAACGCTGTCCGCATTTTGCTCTACGCTCTCATTTATAATCTGCACCAGCATCTCCGAAAGCGCATTTCGTTCGCCCGGAGCTGTGTTCAGCACGATATCCTGCAGAATGTCCCGCAAGATTTTTTCCCGGTCTGGGGAGATAAGACAACTCCGCTGTTCTAAGGAAAGGGAGCCCGCCTCTGGATTTTTAACCACCCCGCCCCCTGTTGCGCCGGTTCTTGCGTAGAGGGTCTGCAAAACATACCCCTGCACACTCATGTTTTCGGCTGCAGCAGACTGGCGGATTATTGCGCCCATCTCCTTGGAGGGTCGAATCATGATATTATCCTGTCGTTTGTTATACTCTACGCTCGCTCGATTATGTGCTTCTTTTGTCGCCATATATACACCTATTATAGTATAGTCGGTTAACTGACATTATGCATATTTTTCCGTGATATATGTCGGTTAACGTTGGTCACTTTACGAATAGACATGTTGTCGGTTAACTGATATACTCATGCCATCGGGAACATCGGTTCTCACATCCGACCATTCACCAACGATTTGAAGAGAGGTACACACATGAGTATCAACGTTTTACTGACCCTTGTCGAGCAGTACAAGG
>OGHW01000289.1_pt1 | contig 58676 bp, 54 predicted proteins | sample 1571641 | NCBI WGS metagenome assembly OGHW01 (sample SAMEA2582066, study PRJEB24529) | metagenome | biome: Human gut stool | place: China | collected 2011 | reverse complement strand
TGGATTCCCATTATCTTTTTTAAAGGTTTGTGTTATACTGGAAGGATATTCTGGCGGGGCACGTATCCCGGAGGCAATGGCTGGCCGTTCGGCTGATAGTACTGCTGTGTATACGGGTTCGGCTGAGTGTAGTTCGGCTGTCCATAGCCCTGCTGCGCGTATGCGTTCTGCTGGGTGTATGCGTTCGGCTGCGTATACCCGTTCTGCTGGGCGTTCGGGTCATAGGCCGACTGGCCCGTCTGCCCGGACTGCGCATAATAGGAGCCGTTCTGTCCGTAAGCCTGGCCGGACTGTTGCCCATAGGAACCGTATGAGCCATACGTTCCATCCGCGGTTTGGCCGTAGCTCTGCCGCGCGGAGGACTGCTGCCCGTAGGAACCATAGTCGGCGGCCGGCTGCGTGTTCGTGGTCTGGCTATGGTCGACGGCCGGCTGTTCGGCACCGTATTGGCTGTAGCTCGACTGCGAATCGTTTGATGGGGTCGATCCGTCAGCCGAAGCGGAACCATTGATGTGGTCGGGGTTGGTGAAATTAGTGTTGTCGTCGTTCATGGTTCAACAATATCGCATAAATCGTATGGCTACCTTGGCGACTTCCCCGAAAAGCCCCTGAGTCATCCCTGAAAAAATGTTCCCTCCGACGAGTGGCGCCGTCGGAGGGAACATTCGCTATGAGCAGACTTACATACGTGCCAGAATATCGCGGCCGACCTCGTCGGTGGAACGCGTGGTGGAACCCAGCTCCTCGATGTCCGCTTCGACTGCGGTGTCGATGCGTGCGGCGGCCTCGTCGAAGCCGAGGTGGCGCAGCAGCATGGCGGCCGACAGGATCGCAGCGGTCGGATTGGCCTTGTTCTGGCCTGCGATGTCCGGAGCGGAACCGTGGATCGGCTCGAACATCGACGGATACTCGTCGGAGGCGTTGATGCAACCGGAGGCGGAATAGCCCACGCCGCCTACCACGGCACCGGCTTCGTCGGTAATGATGTCACCGAATAGGTTGTCGGTCAGAATCACGTCGAAACGGGACGGGTCGGATACCATGAAGATGGTGGTCGCATCGATGTGCAGATAGTCGTGGGAGACTTCCGGATACTCCTCCGCCACCGTATTGACGATGCGCTGCCACATGTCGCCCGCGTTGACGAGCACGTTCTTCTTGTGCACGAGCGTCACGTGCTTCCTGCGTTTCATGGCTAGCTGGAAGGCGTAGCGCACCACACGTTCCACGCCGTAAGCGGTGTTGATGGACACTTCGGTGGCCACTTCGTTCGGGGTGCCACGGCGGACCGCACCACCGGCACCGCAATACAGGCCTTCGGTGCCCTCACGCACCACCACGAAGTCGATGTCGCCCGGATCGGCGAGAGGCGAGGTCACGCCCTTGTACAGTTTGGAGGGGCGCAGGTTCACATACTGATCAAGATCGAAACGGAGTTTCAGAAGCAGGCCGCGCTCCAGAATGCCGGCCTTGATGCGCGGATCGCCGACGGCACCCAGCAGGATTGCGTCGGTCTTCTTGATGCGCTCCTCTTCCTCTTCCGGAAGGATCGCACCGTCACGCAGGTAGCGTTCCGCTCCCAGATCGAAGCGCTCATACTCGAATTCGGCGACGCCTTCGGCCGCCTTCTCCAGAGCCTTCTGGGCCCACGGGGTTACTTCCTTGCCGATGCCATCGCCCGGAATGACGGCGATGGTGTACTTCTTCGTTGTTTCACTCATAGCACGCGACTCTACTCAGCGATTCATGCTTCGAACCGGAACCGCTCAGCAAGTGGACATCCGCCCGTCACACGGCGAATCATGGGCGAATCATGGGCGAATCCAAAGATGGTCCAGTTGATCCGGGCGGATATGGGCGGCCTGAGGCAGCCTAGGCTGCGATCAGCTGGTAATGCCCATCACACTCAGGCACCAGGCGTTCTCATATGAGACTTCCTCCCACTGCTTGTAGCGACCGGAAGTGCCGCCGTGGCCCGCTTCCACCTCGATCTTCGCCACGGCGTCCACGCCGGCGCGCTGCAGACGGGCCAGCCATTTCATCGGCTCCACATACAGCACGCGCGTATCGTTCATCGACGTGGTGATGAAGATTCTCGGAAACACCGCCACGCGCGCGTCGTCGGTGGATTCCGGCGCATTCTCATACGGCGTGTATCCCTTCATATACCGGTACACATCCGCATTGTGCAACGGATCGCCCCATTCATCCCATTCGGTGACGGTTAACGGCAACGACGGATCGAGAATCGACGTCAACGCATCCACGAACGGCACGTCCGCCTCTATGCCTGCATAGCATTCCGGCGCCATGTTGGCCACCGCACCCATCAACAGGCCGCCGGCCGACCCGCCATTCGCCACGGTACGCGACGGCGAGACCAGTCCGGCTCGTTGCAGGGCCCGCGTGGCATCCACGAAATCCTCGAACGAATGCTTCTTGTTCATCAGATGTCCCTGCTCATACCAGGCGCGCCCCATTTCGCCGCCGCCACGGATATGCGGCACGGCATACAGCACGCCTCGGTCGAGCATGCTGATGCGCGACACCGCGAACCCAGGGTCGGAACTGATCTCGTACGCACCATAGCTGGTGATGAACATGGCCGAATCGCAGGTCGGCACGTCGCGCCTCCACACCAGCGACACCGGAATGCGTTCGCCGTCGCGTGCGGTGATCCACACACGGCGTTCCATATAGTCGCGCGGATCGAAATCGCCCAATACGGTGGCGCGTTTGAGCAGACGGTCCTCACCGGTGGCCGGGTCGATGTCATGCAGTTCGCCCGGCCGCGTGTAACTGGAGAAGGAATAGCGCACGCGCGGTGCATCGTATGAAGGATTGCCACCCACACCGATCGAGTACAATCTGCGGGTCTCCCCCGGCATGTCGTCGGCGGTCGCACCGTCGGAAGACGTCATGGCCTTGCGTGAGATGCCGTGTACCGCGGATCCCTTGCCTTGCGCCGCCTGCAAGACGTCGGCATGGCCATGCAGATTGCGCGCGTGGGGTCCTGCGGTATCGTCGGCGCCCATGATGTCGGAGCCAAGACCGCGGTCAAGTGCGGACCACACTTCGGCCCGCTCCTCATTGACCTCATCCACGGACTCGTCTACGTCCCAATCGTCTTCGAGCGCATGCGGCACGAGCTCGGTGAAACGCCACGGCCGGCCTGCCAGAAAATCCTCGGCTGCGGCCGTCTTGGTCATTACGGCCACGTGTGGCAGACTTTCCGCACGATACTGCAATGCCACGAAATGCCGATGAATCGCGATACCCTCGATGCCGAGGCCGTGCGCGCCCTGCAAAATGGCGGGATTGCATGGATTCGAGTATGCAGTGCCGATCGGTCGGGCGAAGGCGCCAGGTTCGACGGCGTCGCCATGCTCGCAGCCGTATGGCGATCCGGAAGCCACGCACACTCCCTCACCCAAGCGGTAAGGTGGCTCATGCGAACGCATGTCGATGACGTCGATTTCGAAATTCGGATTCAGCGCATTGTGGTACACCACGGCCAGCGGAATATCCTCACCATGCTCGCCGGCGCCTTCGAAGCATGCGAAGCTCACATCATATTCCACATCGGCTTCGCGCGGAATGAACGCCTGGAACTCGCCTTCAGGCGTATCGGTGGGCAGCAGCAACACCTCCGTGGTGGTCTTGGAACCGGTACCGATCACGATGTTGCGCTCGTCGAACGACAGACCGACGCCCACCCAGAAACGCTCATCGGCTTCACGGAACACTTCCACATCGTCGGCGACCGGCGTTCCCACATGGTGGCGCATAATCACATACGGACGCCACGCATCGTCGAGCAGGGTGTAGAAGACCCATTGCGCATCCGGCGTAAAACATGCCCCGGCGATCCCCTCGAACACCTCCGGCAGTTCTTCGCCGGTCTCGAGATCGCGTATACGGAAATCGTAGCGTTCATCGCCACGCGTATCGATGCCATAGAGCAGCCAACGGCCGTCCTTGGAGATATCCATGCCGCCGATGCGGAAGAAATCGTGTCCTTTCGCCTCGGCATTGGTATCGAATACGATTCGTTCACCATCGATCGGCACACCGGCTTCGATATGCGGCGGATCCCAATCATCATCGTCGCGAATCGGCAGGCGGCACTGCACTCCGTATTGCTCGCCCTGCTTGGTACGGGTGAAATACCAGTAGTCGTCCATGCGCGTCGGTACCGACATATCGGTTTCCTGCACATGCGACTTGAATTCCTCGAACAACGTGGTGCGCAACGTTTTCAAGGGTTCCATACGCGCCGCGCAATACCGGTTCTGCGCGGCCACATATTCCCGTACTTCCGGTGAATCCTTGTCACGTAGCCATTCGTAGTCGTCCACGAACGTATCGCCATGAAACACGCGCTCCTGAGGTACTCGCTTCGCGCACGGAAATTCCAGCCCACTCTGGTTCCGGCCCAGCCCACTCTGGTTCTGCTCCAATACGCCCTGCGCACCACGATTTTCACTCATGCACGCGATTATACCGGCATGATTCTCCCAAACTACCGACGCTGAGTCGGGTCTAACCGTCGGCAGATTGAGAAACCACCCAAACTACCGACACTGAGAGAGGCTAACCGTCGGCAGATTGAGAAACCACCCAAACTGCCGACACTGAGATGGGCCTCAGCGTCGGCAGATTACGAAGACCTTACTTGTCGAGTTGCTGCTTCAGGTACGGCATCATGGTTTTCATCAGATTGGACCCCGTGGTGCCGGTGAAAACAGGCACATCGGTGACCGGCACCGGCTGCGTGGCCGCAAGTCCCGCCATCGTACCCAGACTTCCTGCGGATTCACGCGGCGAAAGCTGCCGTATGCCTACCGCAAGCACACGCCCCGGGTAACGTTTGGCGATGGTTGCGTATGTGGTCGGATCCTTCTGACCGTCATCGCCTATGAGAATGAATTTCATATCCGGAAAATCGGCCATCAGCTGTTCCGCATACTCGAGTTTGTGCTGCACACCGGAAGGAATGAAAGTCTTCGGTCGCGGATCGAGGTCGCGTAGCAGAAGCGGTCCTTCCGGGAATCCGTGGTAGGTGATGAAGTGTCGGATCGAACTTTCCACGTTCCATGGCGATGTCGACAGGTAGAAGAACGGTGCATCCGGAAACATGTCGGCGATGCGGTTGAACAGTAGGTTCATGCCCGGCACCGGTACTTTTTTCTTGGGATCAAGCAGCAGCAGATTGTAGGCCGCCTTCATCAGGCTCGGTGCCTGCGTGACCATGATCGTGTCGTCAACGTCGGAGATTACGCCGACTTTTGTGCCGCTTGGTATCGTGAAGAGATTCGCGGCGATCGGTTTGCGGCTACGCACGCGATACGACACGTTGTGGATGCCCGGTTCTAGCGAATGTTCGGCGACCAGATCGAGATAGCCTGCGGAATCGGAAGCGGCGAATTCACTGGAGATGTCACGTGACCTGTCGACGTGGTCGTACACTTCGGATATGCCGACCTGCACCGTTTCCAACGGTACATCGTCGATGGCGATACGCACTTTCGTATGCGGTGACGGAATGGTGAGCATGCCTCGAATGCCGCGGGTCAGCCGTCCGGACTGACGCTTGAACGGACCGAACACGGTACGGCAGATCAGTCGGGAATAGTGCTCGGTACCGTAACCGACATACGGCTCGACGCGCGGATACCAGTTGAGACGGCGCACCAATGCGGTGGAAAAACGTAACCAGATGCCGAATCCATACGTGATGGCGCGACGGCAGAAACGAATCAGCGGCGGCTTGATTTCGATGCGCTCATGCCGTGAGGCGGCGTCGAACGTGGTGACGACCTTACGTGCGGGAATCGGCACGGTAGGCATGTCGTCACTATCACTCGCATCAATCTCGCGTTGGGGCAACGGCTGTGGTTCGTTCATATCCTCACTATAAAAGGCCCGGGAGAACAACCCGTTACCCAAACGCGAAAATCAGGGAACTTTCAGGGTACTTTGAGCCTCGCACAGTCAACTGTTCGGCGGCTATTCGGTGACTATTCTCGCGTATTCCCCGGAACTGAGCAGATCCGGCTCGTCGTCTTCGAGCTCGATCTTGAAGATCCAGCCTTCGCCATACGGGTCGTTCGTGATGATGCTCGGATCATCCGAAACCTCGGCGTTCACGTACCGAATCGTGCCCGCCACCGGGCACACCAGAGGGGTCACGGCCTTAGCGGATTCAAGCTCCGCCACTTCATCGCCCGCCTCGACCTGGGCACCGACCTCAGGCAGATCCACGTACACGAGCTCGCCGAGCTGTTCGGTGGCGTATTCGGTGATGCCCACCATGGCGGGTTCGACGGAGGCGTCGACCCACACATGCTCGTCGGAGTATTCGAGGTGCTCGGGCACTTCGAGATTCAACTTGTTGTCGTTATCTTCGCTCATGTGCCTAGCGTACCGCACCGGACGGCATGGCGCCTACCACTTGCACCACGGTGCCTTCGGGGCAGTTGTCGTAGATCCACTTGGCATCCGCCTCATACATGTTCACGCAGCCATGCGAACCGTAGTGCACCGGATCGCCATGCGCAATGCCGTAACCATTCCAGCTTGCCGTGTGGAACCCTTCGCCGCCGTTGAAATAGCCGACCCATTTCACGCCTTTGGAGAGGTAACGCGAACCGTCATCATTCAGGCCCGTCATATCCTGCACGTTGTATTTCAGGTAGATGTAGTAGGTGCCCAGATCGGTTTCATGCTTGCCGGCGGTTCCCGTGCACACCGGGAAGGTCCTGACCGCCTGATCGTTCTGATACACGGTGGCGGTCTGAGAGGCACGGTCCACCACGATGCGATACTCCGACTTCTTCTGCACGGTGTCGAATGCGTCCACGTCGCTTTCAACGGGAATCGTCGCGCCTTGGCCACCCTGCAGGGCGTTCACCACCTTCGGGGTAAGGGCGGACACGTTCTTGACCTTCAGCCCATCCACACCTTTGACTATGGTCACCAGCACCGTGCCGTTGCTGTCGACTGCGTCTTCCTGTGAGACTTTGTCTTGGTTGAGCTGGTTCGGCACTTCCTGTTCGAGATAGTTGCCGATTGCCTGTTCGTCATAGGTCAGGGAGATCGTGCCCTTGTCCAGATCGGCATTCGGCTTGATCCAGGAAGCGACGACATCGACCGGCAGTTCGAAGGTCTTGTCCTTGCCGTTGTCGAGTACGATCTTGTTGTTCAATCGGGCGTTCGCTTCGTCGGTGGCCCGCTGTGCCGCGCTCACGCTGACCGGCATATCGACGTTCTTGTAGCTGATGGACGCGGTGCTGTTGCCACCCGGTACGTTGATGGCGTTCCGTACGGCGGCCAGCACCTTGTCGGTTTCAGGGGTGCGTCCCTCCCTGCCTTCCACGGTGGTGAAGGCCTGCTCATCGGAGTCATAGGAGATGGTGGAGGCGACCGCACGCTCATCCTCATCCACGAACTTGTCGGTCACATACGTGGTGAGATCAAGCTCGTTGGTCTGCGCCGCAAGCGGCACCTCGCTTTTGTCGAAGGGATTCACGGCATTGATGGCGGCCAGCACGCCATCGTCATCATGCTTGGCGGCAAGCAGATTGGAGACGGTTTTGTTGATGTTGACCGTCACGCCGAGATCGGTGAGCTTTGCCGTATCGGTGTTGCCATCATTGTCTTTGATGGTGATGGTGGTGCTTTTCACCGCATCGCTGACGGTATCTTTCAGCTGCTCTCTGGTCTGCCCGGCAACGCTGGAACCGGCGAAGGTCACGCCCGGAGCGGCCTTATCCTGAAAATACCAACGTGCAACGAAGAATCCGGAGACGGCAGCGAGCAACAACACCCCCATCACGATGAGGGTGATGATCAGCGGCCACTTGTTTTTTCTCTTTACTTCCGGCATGGCGATCTCTTCAATAGGAGTGAACACCGCCGGTGCCACCGGAAGCGGTGCGATCGTAGCGGTATCGTCTCCAGCCAGGGCTTGCTCACGCTCGTCAGACATGCTGCTGTTCCTTATATTCTTCCCCTATTCACAACAACCCCCAACTATACGCCGTGCGATGACCAATTTCGGTATCTCGCTCACGGCAGCTCGTGTCCGAGCCATTCCTCAATCATATACCGTGCGATCGTCGCCTTGCCGGGAGCCTCCATACGACCCGAAATCAACTCGTTCATGTATTCGTCACGGGTCACCCACCGTGCGGAAAGCGTCTCCTCGCCGTCCACTCGTATGTCGGTGGTCGTGGCAAGCCCTTTGAACGCCATCATCAGCGACGCAGGGAACGGCCACGGTTGGGAGCCGAGGTATCGCAGCTCCCCCACTTCGATGCCGACCTCCTCCCTGGCCTCGCGACGGCAGGCGTGCTCCAGATTCTCGCCGGCCTCCACGAATCCCGCGGAAACGGAATACAGCCCGGCATTGCCCCATGCGCTGTTGTGCTGCAGCAACAGACGGTCCTCATGGTCGATGACCGCCGTGATCACAGCCGGTTCCACACGGGGGAACAGCAGTCTCCTGCCATCCGCTTCGTTGGTGCAACGTTGGGCCCAGCCGCCGAGCGCCGGTTCGGTCAGCGCTCCACAGGTCGGGCAGTGGCGCTGACGCGTATGCCACATACCCAGCGAGATGGCGGTGGTCGCCTGACCGGCCTCACGGGCGTTGGCATGCGGTGCGAAGGCACGCAGATCCACCCAGTCGAAGCGTTCCGCGGCGGATTCGAGCAGCGATGGCTTTCCTGAAACGGCTTCGGCGGCATTGCCTTCGTCGAAGGCGTCGTCGGCACCTTCGTAGGCACTGTCGGCCACGGGAGTTTCGATGGTATGCACGCGGGTCACGTCGACGGCCACCACATGCTCGTCACGGCAACCGCCATACGAGCCGAGGAAGATGGCGAGCGCCGTCGGATGTGAGCGTAGTTCGGCGGCGACGTAGCCTCCCGGCAGTTGCGCGAGTCGCATGTTCACGTTGGCATAGTCGGCGATGGCGCCTTGCCCGTGCGGTACCGCCACTTTGCCGTCTTTGACGAGGATGACTTTCGTGGCCGGTTCCGGCAGTACATTCGCGAATAGGTCGGGTTCGCCTCTGCGGCTCACTTCATAGTCGATGTCACCTTGTGCCAATGGCAGGAATGGCAGTGCCTGCGTCAATGCCAAAGGAGAAAACACGCTCATCGCATTCCTTTCCCCGTATGAAATATCTGAATTCCATATAGTATCCGCATCCGGCAACCCACGTCATCCGAAGCGCGCAGCGAGTCGGCGATGGCGCGGTGAGAAACGGATGCTATTGAATTCTACGCACGAGCTGGCGCAATGCTTCGGCCACCGCTTCGGGATGCTCGTATGCGCTGAAGTGTCCGCAATCACTGATTACGGTGAAGTCCACGGTCGTGCCGGTCATCGCATCCGCTACCGGACCCATCACTTCGGGCGGACTTGACGGGTCCTTGTCGCCGCAGATCACCGCGCTTGGTGCGCTTACCTTCGCCAGCACGTCGTTCAGGTCAGGGCGTCCTGCGGCCATGCGTTCACGCCAGGCGATGCCGGCTGCCGGCTGCTCATTGATCCACAGCGTGAATTGGCGAGCGTATTCGGCGGATTGCTTGATGCTGGAGTCCGTCTCGTTTGCCACGGCGAATCCCATCACCGGATCATGCGTGCCGGTGGCTTCGCATTCGTCGGCGATGGCGATGCGCCTGCCACGCATCGCCGCCGAATCCGCATCGCCTTTTGTGTCACATAGGGCGAGGCCCGCCACCGCTTCGGGATGCAGTCGCTGAATGTCAAGGATTAGATAGCCTCCCATGGAAAGCCCCACCCAGATGGCCTTCTCATGGCCAGCTTCACGAATCATGTCCACATATGCGTCCGCCATGCGATCAAGGGCATGCGGGAACGTGCCGTCCGCGTCCTTGCCTCCGCTGGCTTCGTCACTCGGAATCGGACCTTCGCCCGCACCGGGCATGTCCGGTGCCCAGATCGGGAAGCGTGTCATACCGTGCTCGTCGCAGATTCGCGCGAGTGCGGCGGCGCACTGGTCCCACATGCGGTGATCCACCGGAAATCCGTGCACCAACACCACGGGAATCCCCTCCCCTTCGCGATACACGGTGTTCTTCAATTCAATCCCCATGCCATGCTCCAATCCGTCTCGCGTCATCTGCCGGCCCATGCCAGCGCCTGCCTCACAATCGTTCCATACCCATTGCCCATCTGCCCGAGGAACGTGTCAAGCATCGCACCGTTCGGATCGACCCATTCCACATCCAGCGTCTCGTCCTGAGGTCTGCAGTCACCGGCGATCGGCACCACGTAGCACAGTGCAATCGCATGCTGCCGGGCGTCGAAATAATCCGAGATGCCGGGCGTGGGGAAGAATTCCGCCACCGTGAACGGCTGCAGGCTGGACGGCAGCACCGGCAAGGCGATATCTCCCAGATCCTTGGCGACGTTGCGGGCGATCGCCTCACGAATCGACTCATGGTAGAGCACGCGCCCGGCAATCAGTGTCCGTTCGATGCTGCCGTCATCGGAGACACGCAGCAGGGAACCGACCTGCGCGACGCGGCCGAGCTCATCGGTGCGCACCGGCACGATCTGCACGTAGGGAATCGGCATTTCGCTGCGCATGCGGTTGATTTCATCGGAGCCGAGCCATCCGGGAGGATTGCCCGTTCCGCGGATGAAATCCTCCGGTGTGATGTCGTCGAATTCACCGCGCCTGCGTCCGGCATCGAAATCGCCCTCGTCGGGCACCTCATCATTCATCACTGGCATGCCTCCCATTATCGCGCACCTCGCGTAACGTTCAAGCCTTTTTTCGTTCCTCCCATAGCGGACACCGGAATGCAAGACGAATGCCGGAGGTTATATACTGCACCACACGCGAATGTAAGGAGCAGCTATGGCAACGCATGCAGTCACCTCTGAGAACTTCAACGAGGTCATCGAGGGCAACGATCTCGTATTCGTGGATTTCTGGGCCACCTGGTGCGGCCCGTGCCGCGCGTTCGGACCGACTTTCGAAAAGGCGAGCGAAGCGAACCCCGACATCTATTTCGCCAAGGTCGATATCGATCAGAATCCTGATCTTGCTCAGGCAGCCAAGGTACAGGCCGTTCCGACGCTGATGGTCGTCAAGAAGCAGCAGATCGTGTTCCAGCAGGCCGGCGCCCTGCGCGCCTCCGATCTGGATGATCTGATCGGACAGGCCAAGGCGTTGGACGTGAACGCCGCAGCTTCCGGCCGCACCGGAGCCGAACAATAGGCAGAAGTACCCCACAACGGCAATGCACGCCCGTCGCGATCAACAAGCCATGATTGCGACGGGCGTTCGCATGCACCCCCGTGTATCTTCGGCTGCCGATAATCGAGCGCTTAGGGTAAACTGCTCTTTTAGATGCGCGCATTCCGGCGAAGCCTTTGCGGCCGCGTGCAGAACCCGAATTCGTCGAGGCCCATGAAGTCGCTTTATAGGAGCAGAATGGCTAACCACAGCAAGCATGGACGCCCGTTTACCCTGAGCCTGCCGAACAGGTCCCAGTGTGTGAAGATCGTCGCAACGTTCGCGGCGGTGGGGCTGCTGGCTACCGGTGGCATTATTTCACGTAGTTTCTATACGTCATCCACCCAGGCGGAGCCGACCACGCGTGTCACCGCCTATTCCGCCACCGATGCCGAAGCGTCCCGTGGCAACGCCCGTGAGGCTCTCGGCGGTGATACCGCATATGTCACCGTGAAGATCAACGGCAAGTCCCGCGTGGTGCCGGGCACCAATTTCACCAACGTCAAGTCCGTGCTGGAAGCCGGCAACATCACGCTTGAACCGGAAGACACCGTCTCCCCGTCGCTGACCACCAAAGTCGATGAGAAGACCGTAATCACCGTCAGCCGTGCAGGTGCTTCCGTCGAGGTCTCCGACTCGTCGATCGCATTCAATGTCGTGAAGAAGGAGACTTCCTCCTTACCGAAGGGCCAGGAGAAGGTCGAGACCGAAGGCGAGGAAGGCGTGATGGAATCCACGAACCTCGTAACTCGCTCCGGTGACACCGTCATCTCCTCGAATATGATCAGCTCGTACGTGAAGAAAGCTCCGGTCGACAAGGTGGTTCTCGTCGGTACCGGCTCCACTTCCACGTCATCGTCGTCTTCTTCGTCCTCGTCTTCGTCCAGCAGCACCGCTTCGGTCGGTACCACCGTGCCGGCTGGCGAGATGCAGCAGTGGGCTCATGACTATCTGATTTCCAACGGTTATACCGAGGCCGATTTCACCGCGACCGTGTACATCATCTCGCATGAATCCGGCTGGAGCGTGTCCGCCACGAATCCAAGTTCCGGCGCGTATGGCCTGCCGCAGGCACTGCCTGGCAGCAAGATGGTCAGCGCCGGCGCCGACTGGGCCACCAACTACCAGACCCAGCTCAAGTGGTTCTGGGGTTACTGCGCCTCACGCTACGGCTCCATTCAAGGTGCCTACAGCTATTGGCTCGCCCATAAGTGCTACTGATTTTCACATCAAAGACCGCAAATCCCGCACACGTAAATGTGCGGGATTTTTTCATACGTCGATCGCAGGTCCGGTCACCTCACCCCAGGCGGCGGAGACGATATCTTGCGAACCGTGCCGAAAATGGCACCCCTTCTCGATATACTTGAGGCGTTTTTTGGTGATGGAACCTTACCTGGACGCGGTTCAGTCCAGTAAGGCTCCATCACCAAAAAACGCCTCGTCTGTCAGATGATCAGACAGCGGAATCGAGCATCAGGCTTCTTCCGATTCGGACTTCTTGCGGCCACGCTTCTTCATCACACCCGCTTTGGCGTCAGCCACGGAGAACATCGCCACACGCTCTTCCGGATAGAAGGTTCCCTGCATGGACTGGAACGTCACCTGTCCGTCCTGAGGTTCATCAAGCTTGAAATACTTCAACACGGAGTCGAGAACCATGACATCCTTGATGTTCACGGAGGCGGTCTGCTTGCCTTCCGGCTTGCTGAACTTCACGGCATTGGCATCGGACTGCTTGCATGGCTTGACGGCAAACTGCTTGGTCTTGTCGTTAATCAGCACCTTGACATACGCCGGATATCCGAGTGCGATCGCGGTCGCCTTGTTGAAACGCACCACATCTTTGGTGATCAGCATGGAGAGCTTGCCACGCGGCGCAGTCATATTAACTTCCTCAAAACCCTGTAATACCGACATGCTTTACTCCTATTCGAAAACAGTTTTAAACAAATTTATTAATAAGTGTACTGCTTAATAACGGTAATTCAAATTCGAATAGGATTAATTTTTGAATTTAATACGATCCCGTTCCACGGAATACCACTAAAACTGTTTTTGCAAGAATGGCCAAATCACCTGTAATGGACCAATTTTCGATATAGGAAACGTCCAAATATTCACTTTGCTCTTGGGAAAGCGGAGCGTCCGGAAACCTGCCACGGTCCGGTGATGCCGGGCTTGACCAACAGTCGCGCCGAATATAATGACCCGTACCGCGCCACTTCCTCAGGCAGTGCTGGGCGCGGCTCTACCAACGACATGTCACCTTTCAAGACGTTGAAGAATTGCGGGAATTCATCCAGTGAGGTCTTTCGAATAAAATGACCGATTTTGGTAATGCGCGGATCGTCTTTCATCTTGAAAATAAAACGATCGGACTGGCCATTTTCCTCTGCGAGTTTCTTCTTCAACTCCTCGGCATTGGTAACCATGGAGCGGAACTTATACATTTTGAACGGGCGGCCATGCAATCCGATACGTGTCTGTGAGAAGAACACCGGACCACCATCATCCAATTTGATGGCAATGGCCACGCCCAGCATCAGCGGAGAGGATATGATCAACGCAAGCGCCGAGCAAACGATATCAAGTACGCGTTTGACCGCATACGCGGAGTTGGTGTATTGCGGCAGACTGGCCAATAGCACGGGCTGTTCCGTCGTGTTGCGCAGGTACAGGCGATGGCCGCTGATGTCGGCCAATGATACGGACAGCGCCAATTCCATGCCCAAGGATTCGATGGCCAGGGACATGCCATGCAGCATTTCGGAATCGCGCGATAGCACGTCGGCTATGTACACCTCCTGAACACCGAGGCTTTCGCAGGTGCGCGGGAATGCCGAATTGAACGGAATCACCTTGAGTGTGTCGGCACCGGGAATGTTGGGATTCGGTACGAATGAGGTGACCACGTAGGCGTCGGGCTCATGCAGATCCGCTTCGATCGGGCAGACTGCGATCAGTTCATAACCCCAATTGGAATAGTCGGCCATGGTGCGCAGGGCGGCATTGATGCCGACGGATGATCCGACTAGCACGGTCTTGTATTTGCACCGCCCGTTCCGACAGTTGCGATGCAGGCTCATACGCATCTGCCAACGTTCGATCACTGCCAGAAAGAACGCGATGACCGGCGCCGTGATCAGTGCGGTACGGGGCAAGTCGAGATTGAGCGTGAACGACAGGCTGCAGTACAGCAGGACGGTGAGCAGCGAAGCATTGATGATCTTCGCATACAGTTCATAACCATCGGCCATGAGATGTCGATGGTACGTGCCGGCAAGTGCCAGACACAGCACCCAAATCAGGCTGAAGCAGAACAGGAACAGCTCGAACGGCATGGATCGCACGATGGTGACGTACGCTTCGCCATTGACCAGCAGACTGATCAGCAGCGACAGCAGCATCACCGCGATGTCGAGGACGACCATGCAACTTACGAAAGCATACCGCCATCGTGGACGTCGGTGTGCATCATGCATCCCCCGATTCCGCGCACTGCCCTTGTCTCCAGTCGGGAACGGCGTATTGGAGAAGGTCATCGGCTCGAAAGACGCGGAAGGTTGGCCGGAATATGCTTGATTCTGAGTTTTCGCATATGCCTGACGGTTCGTATGCGAGGAAATCATTGAATCTCCTGCGTACGGGCATACCCGTCAAAGTCGATTGCCTCACCCTGCATGGGCATACGGTCCTCTTCTCTTCGCCTCATTCATCGGACGACTGATATCACAATATCACAAGAGTCCCCCCGACATCGGGTGTCTCAACGCTGTATGGGCGCATCATCCAAGGAAGTACAACGATTCTGTAGGAAAAATATTCCCCCGAAGTCGGTGATATGCGACTATGTATCGAGCAAAAAGGGAGGCAGTCGGAATTCATTCACCTTAATCCGAAGTGTCGGATTCAGAGGTGTCGTTGGACGTGCTTGAGCTCGATGGTGTGGTGGGGCTTGGAGACGGATCCACAGGAGTCGTCGACGAACTACCGTCATCCTTCGGTGTTTCGGTGTCACTTTGCAAAGGCGATTCGGATTCGGTGGAGGCCGACGGTTCAGGTACGGTTGTGGTGGCGCCACGTCTGTAGGTGTTCGTGTTGCCGTTCGTATTGGTGTTGGCCTGGTTTTGCGCGTCAATGGAGGCGTTCACACTGTCGGAAGCGGAGGTTATGCCGCTGACGACGTCCTGCATGGCCTTGGTGTCCGTGCTGTTGCCGTCAATCAGCGCCTGTGCGGTGTCGATGGCGTTTTCCAGCGCCACGCGTGTGGAATTGTCGGCCACCTTGTACAGGCTGCCATCCAGTAGCTTCTGCGCGGCATCGATGGCGTCCTGCAGATTCTTACGTGCTTGATCGATGGCGTCCTGCTTCGTTTTGGCCGCCTTGCTGTCAGTCACGGCCGTGGTCGCCGAAGTCAGCGCTTTGGTGGTCTCCTTGATGTCACTGATCTGCTTACTCATTGAGCGGGCATGCTGACGTAGCACTGAATCGGACTGTGCTGCTTCACATCCACCTATGGTCCTCATGTTTTGCGCTTTAATGATCGCATCGTTGAGCTTCGTCAACGTCTGCGCGTCCATCACTTGATTGGCGATGGTACTCTGCAATGCAGTCGCCTTCTTCAGTGCAGCGGCCATACTTGTATTGGCGGAATCGTACTTGTTTTTGGCTCGTTCGCATGTCGTAACGGCAGCGCGACGTTCCTGTGAGGTCTGACGATTATGCCATGTCAGGATCAGACCGATAATCACCGCCACCGCAATGATCGCCGCAATTACTCCTATGATGATCTTTTTGGCATTCGATGGCTGTTTAGGCAGGATTGGAACGAGTTTCAGCGGATCATGTTCAGGGTCGTTGGAAATGTCTTCGATGGAGTCAGCCGTCTTGTTTGCGGCATCCGCAGCGTTGTCGGAGGACGGCACATCGAACGCCAGCGGAATGGATGAATCCGCCAACGGCATGGTTTCAGCGACATCCGTGACCTTGGTAGTCACAACCGAAGTTTCGACGGCAGGTGCCGTGATGGTCGTCACAGGTGCGGCGTTCTCGGTCTCCGCGTCAAGTTCGGCTTTGCCCATGGAAGAGATGACCCGTCCACTCTCGGAAAGCGGCTCCTCAGTGGCGAATTCCGACTCGGAGAAGCTCAGCGGCGGAATATCCCAGAACGTATCGACGATATCACGGGAGCGGCTGGCCAACGCACCTTCAACAGGCTTGGAGTCATGCTCATCGTTACCCATACATCCTCAATTCCGTATGCATCTGCCGATACCGGCTCTTAAGTCACTAGTTTATATTCCGTTGCTCACAATATGCCAGAACGCATATGAAAGGACTCCCGCCAATCGACGGGAGCCGCAACAACGGCGAATCAGTGCCTCTTGCCCTTATGGGTACTGCGAGGCGCTCCGTCTTCGTAATAGTAGTAATAATTCGAATGCGAGTGGACCTTCTTCGGGTCGGCGAAGTTGAAGATGAAGCCGAGCACCGGCACTTCAGCGGTATGAAGCGTATCGGCGACCTCCTGCAACTCCTTCTTCTCGCACACACCACGACCGGTGACGAGCACCAGGCCTTTGGCCCAACGACCGAATACGGCACCATCGTTGGATACGCTCAGCGGGGCGGTATCGATAACCACATAGTCATACTGGGTGAGTGCCTGCTCCACCATAAGCTTCATGGTTTCGGAACCCAGCAACACACCAGCATTGGCCGGTCGTTTACCTGCAGGCAGAATGTGCAAGCTCTGCTTCCAATAGTTCTGCACCACATCCTTCGGGGTCATCTGGCCGGAAAGCACGTGCGCCAGTCCGGCAGTGCCTTCGAGTCCAAGATGATGGGCCACGGATGGGTGACGTAGATCGGCGTCGATGAGCAGCACCTTCGCGCCATCTTCGGCCAGAGCGGCCGCAGTGTTGATGGCAGTGGTGGTCTTGCCTTCGGACGGCGACGTGGAGGTGATGACGATCAGTTGCCCGACGCCACTGGTCTTGTCGGTCTGCAGGAATTCAATATTCGTGTGGATACGGCGGAATTCCTCGGCAATGGCACCGTTCGGCTGCGATACGATGACCGGACGCTTTTCGGTAAGAGATTCATCCTGCGGCACGGAGCCCAATGCGGACGAACCAACCACGCCACGCACGTCGGAGGCATCCTCGACCTTGGTGTTCAGCAAATCCTTGATCAGTACGGCGAATACACCCACGATAATGCCCAAAACCACACCGACTGCAAGATACAGCGCGGTTTTCGGCGAACTCTTCGAGGTCGGCGTCTGGGCCTTCTACACGATGGATATCTTCACCGGCGACTTGTCGGAGGTGGAGTACAAATCATTCTGGATGACGTCCTGCAGGGATTCGGCCACCGCGTTGGCGATGTCGGCGGCCTGTTTTGGATCGCCGTCCACTGCTGAGATGTTTACGAACGCCGTACTGGTGGGGTTGGTGACGGTCAGTTGACCAGCCAGTTCCGCAACGGTCTCGTCAAGACCAAGCTCGTTGATGACGGGCTTGAGCACCTTTTCGGTGGTGGCCAGTGTCGGGTATGAGGTGATCTGATTGGAAATACTGATTGGAAATAATATAGTTGCCGCCGGTGCTCTGTTGGCTGATGTCGGCGCCTTCCTGAGAGGCGTTATAGGTAGCCATGGTCTGAGCCGTCGCCGTGTATTTCGGCGGAGCCAGGAAGGTGTAGGTGCTCACACCAGCGACTACCACCACGAATGCGATGATCGCAGTGACGATATGTTTACGAATAATTGTCAGCAGATCCATAAGGGTGATGCCGTTATCCGCCTCTTCAGATACCCCTTGCGGCACGACAACCTGCTGAATGTTAGTGTTCTCTGCAGAAACCACTGAACTCTCCATCTCATGTATGTAAATCAAAGCCTATTTTAGAATGTCCCCTCGAAGTCAGGGGACAATCACCGCTTGTCGGTGTTGGGCACGAGCATGATTTCACCGTCGGCAATACCCCGCAAGTGCTGGCCGTACGGGCTTTTACCGTACCGTTCGGCAGATTCCACAAGCTGCCCACGACTAATCCACCCGTTCTCGTAGGCAATCTCCTCCACGATGGCGATTGGCAGGCCCTGCGCGTGCTGCACGGTACGCACGAACTCACCCGCCTCGAACAGCGAATCCATCGTGCCCGTATCCAGCCACGCATACCCGCGGCCCAGCGTACGCACGTTCAACGCGCCCGCATCGAGATACATGCGGTTGAGGTCTGTAATCTCCAGTTCGCCACGCGGACTCGGCTTGACCTGCTTGGCGAAATCGACCACACGTTCGTCGTAGAAGTACAGGCCTGTCACCGCATAATGCGATTTCGGCCTGGCCGGCTTCTCTTCGATCGAGATGGCCTTCTTGTTCTCGTCAAACTCAACTACGCCGTAACGTTCTGGATCGTCCACATAATAGCCGAATACACTTGCGCCCTCGCCGGACTCCGCCTTGCGTACCGCACCGCGCAGCGTGGCGCCCAAACCATTGCCGTAGAAGATGTTGTCTCCCAGTACCAGCGCGCACGGTTCGCCGTCGATGAACTCTTCACCCAGCAGGAATGCCTGTGCCAGACCATCCGGGCTGGGTTGCACCTTGTAGGAGAAGTTCACGCCATAATGCGAACCGTCGCCCAGTAGCTTTTCGAAGTTCGGCAGATCCTTCGGCGTGGAGATGATCAGGATGTCACGAATCCCGGCCATCATCAGCACGCTGAGCGGATAGTAGATCATCGGCTTGTCATACACCGGCAGCAACTGCTTCGACGTGACCGTGGTCAACGGGTATAGACGGGTTCCGGATCCGCCCGCCAGAATGATGCCCTTCATTGACTTCTCCTTACCTATGGTGTCCCTTCGATGAAGGAGACGGGTTCAGTTCTTCAGTTCCTTGGCGACGTATGCCTTCAGGGATTCTTCCCAATCCGGCACGTTCAGACCGGTCCGTTCAATCTTCGCGAGGTTCAGCGCCGAATTGGTCGGGCGCGGACTGACCGGGTTCTTCGCATTTGCGAAATACTGGTCGGTTGAGATCGGCTTGACCGTGTCGCCGTTGCCGTTCGTTTCGTCGAACACCGCCTTGGCAATGTCCGCCCAGGACTTCACCGCACCGGAACCGGTCAGGTTGTACGTGCCATATTCGGCGTTCGTGTCCAGCAGGTGGAAAATCGCCTCGGCCATGTCTGTGGTGAAGGTGAGCCGGCCGTACTGATCGTCCACCACGGTCACCTCATTGAGCTGGTCGTTCGGGTCGGCCACGCGATTGGAGAGCATCATCATGGTCTTCACGAAGTTATGGCCTTCGCCGATCACCCACGAGCTGCGTACGATATAGTGGCGAGGCGCGTTCGCCACGGCAATGTCGCCGGCGGCCTTGGTCTGCCCGTACACACCCAACGGCGCGAACGCCTCGGTCTCGCTGTGCTCTTTCTCGACGCCGTCGAACACGTAGTCCGAGCTTACGTGCACGAGCGTGATGTTGTGTTCCTTGGCGATTCCGGCCAGCAGGGCCGGTCCTTGCGCGTTCGCCTTCCATGCGATGGGGCGGCCTTCGCCGGTTTCGGCCTTGTCCACGGCCGTGTAGGCACCGGCATTGATGATCGTACCGTACAGGCTCCAATCGAACTGGTCGTATTGGGTCGGGTCGGAGAAGTCGAACGTGTCGATGTCATTGAATTCAAAGCCTTGCAGACCGTGGGTCTCCACGTAGTCGCGGATTGCGTGGCCGAGCTGGCCGTTGCAACCGGTCACCATCGTGCGACGCGGCGCCATGGGCTTGGCGTCCTTAAGCATTGGATGATGCAGGTCGGCTTCGCTTCGTTCGGATTCCTCAAGTGGGATCGGCCACGGAATGTTCAGCTCCGGGTCGGCGAGGTTCACGAAGGTGTAGGTCTTCTTCTGTTCAAGGCTCCAGTGCGCGTTCACCAGATACGTGTATGCGGTGCCGTCTTCGAGGGCCTGGAAGCTGTTGCCCACGCCACGAGGCACGTAAATCGCCTTCGACGGGTCCAGTCGGGTCGTGTACACCTGGCCGAAGCTCTCGCCGGGGCGCAGGTCCACCCACGCACCGAAGATCTCGCCCGTCGCGATGGAGATGTACTTGTCCCACGGCTCGGCGTGAATGCCACGCGTCACACCCTTCTTCGCGTTGAAGCTGATGTTGTTCTGCACCGGTCCGAAATCCGGCGGACCCAATTTCAGCATCTTCGCCCGCTGCCAGTTCTCCTTGAACCAACCGCGATTGTCGCCATGCACCGGCAGGTCGAACACCAGCAGACCCGGAATGTTCGTTTCCGTGACCTTCAATTCCTTCTCAAAATCCATATTTCCCATCTTCTCCATCAGCCCATTCGAATGCGGATGCCAACATCCAATCCATGCCCGGTCTCACTGACCTTGGGCCTTGTAGCGCGCTTCGGTCGCGGCCTTGGTCTTCTCCCACCACTGGCGGCTCTCGGTGTACCAGTCAATCGTCTGCCTGAGGCCCGATTCGAAATCCGTGTGCACAGGGGTCCAGCCCAGTTCCGTCTGCAGCTTCGTCGAGTCAATCGCGTAACGACGGTCATGGCCCGGTCGGTCCTTCACCCAGTCGAACGCATCCTCGCTCTGGCCCATCATCTTCAGGATCATGCGCAGCACGGTGATGTTGTTCTTCTCGCCGTTCGCACCGATCAGATACGTCTCGCCGATACGGCCCTTGGTCAGAATCGTCCACACACCGGAGGAATGGTCTTCGGTATGGATCCAGTCGCGCACGTTCTCGCCCTTGCCATACAGCTTGGGGCGGATGCCTTCCAGGATGTTCGTGATCTGGCGCGGGATGAATTTCTCAACATGCTGGTACGGACCATAGTTGTTCGAGCAGTTCGAGATGGTTGTGCGCAGTCCATACGTACGCGTCCATGCGCGCACCAGCAGGTCGGACGCCGCCTTCGTCGACGAATAGGGCGAACTTGGATGATACGGCGTGGATTCGGTGAACTTCGCCGGATCGTCCAGCGCCAGATCGCCATACACTTCGTCGGTGCTCACGTGGTGGTAGCGGATGCCGTATTTGCGCACCGCCTCGAGCAGGCGGAACGTACCTTCCACGTTGGTGTGCAGGAACGGCTCGGGATCGGCGATGGAGTTGTCGTTATGCGATTCCGCCGCATAATGCACGATCGCGTCATGCCCCGGCACGATACGATCAAGCAGATCCGCATCGCAAATATCGCCCACGACCAACTCCACGCGGTCTTCGGGAAGCCCCGCGATGTTCTCCGGATTGCCCGCATACGTCAGCTTGTCCAACACGGTGACGTGCACATCCGGATGATTGTTGACCACATAATGCACGAAATTCGATCCGATGAAGCCGCAGCCACCGGTCACGATGATGTTCTTAGGAGTAAAGGTCTCTTCAGCCATGCCCCCGATTCTACAGCCTCCCATCGCCACACCACCCTACCGAAATTTCACGATGAGGTTGGCTCTTATGCAAATCGACAAAAGTGGTGTTTCATTCCGTCCAATCGGATTCCTGAAGGAGCAGTAATCACACAGTGATATGGAAAGAAGCTCCCACCCCAGCAGGAAACGACATCATCATCGTCATGCTTACAAATCACTCGTTTTCATTCGGAACAATGTTGAATCACATGCCCCGTTATTTACCCCGTTAACCATCCTCCAATATTTGACTCGAGTACACCACTGTATTTGTCCTTGGATTATCGGACATGTTGGTCTCCGCCGATTGCCCCGATACGCGATGATTGGCGACGGTATGTTTCACGGAGTGTTTCCCGCGGGGTTGATACGTTATATACGCTTTCGGGCGCCGCCCTGAAAGGACAGATATGCTGAACGGTAAAAAGAAAACCCATCTTTAAGTGGAAAATTGCAAAAATATACATTTCTGACTATACTAGTAGAGATTAAAAGAAGATATCTGTGAGGTATCCAATGCTGATTGACTTTAGCTTTTCAAATTTCAGGAGTTTTCGTGACGAGCAGTCCTTCTCCATGACCCGTGACGAAAGGTTCATAGAATCCGACGAACCGAAACAATCCTCGATTACTGCCGTGTATGGAGCCAACGCATCAGGAAAGTCCAACTTTCTGAAGGCGTTGCGTGCCATGAGCGACATGGTGGCGAATAGTTACAGCCGTGGAGATGCGAACAGCAGCATCCCTCGAGAACCATTCCTACTACGAGAAAACCCATTTATCCACTCGTCATCATTTTTCCTTGAGTTTATCGCGAATGATGGCCTGAAATATCGGTATTGGTTCCGTTATGATAACAAGCAGATCCTAGAAGAGGAACTGACTTTCTTCAAAGATATGGGAGGACGTTTTTCCACCCATTCTTCATTATTGTTTTCCCGCTCTCTGTCCGATGGAGTGAAATTCGGAACCTCATTCAAAGGCCCCCGCGCACAAGTACGCAAAACCATAGAGCTCAGGCCGAACGCACTTTTGCTTTCCGCAGCTGCAGCTGCTGGCATCGAATCCATTCAGCCTGCGTTTTCGTTCTTCCAGAACGGCATAGCGTATTACGAGGCGAACGCTTTCGAGCAGGAGCAGCCCATATTACTAGAGGAATTCAAAAAAGAGACGCCAAAATCGAAGCATCTGTCCACATTGATCAGATATGCAGATTTCGGCATCAGTGACGTGAAAAGTGTGCCAGTGGATGTTCCCCCGGAAATCTGGGCTCAGATTAAAGAGCATATGCACGAGCAATTCGGAATGGATGAAGGAAAAATGGAAGAAACGTTCAACGTCAAAAACGCTTCGCAACTGCAGTTCACTCATACCGGAGAATCATCCTCTGCTAGCTTCAATCTGGAGGATGAGTCCAAGGGCACAGTGGCAGCGCTATCGTTCTTCTCGGTTTTCTTCCGCCAACTATCAAGGAAAACAGTGACGCTCATTGACGAGATCGACACCAGCCTACATCCGACCTTGGTGGCGGAGCTGGTGGCACTGTACGCCGACCAGGAAACGAATCCACACGGCTCCCAGCTCATTTTCACGACTCATGACGTGTCACTGATTAATCAATCGGGCTTGGCGAATCGCCTGCTTCAGCCCGACCAGATATGGCTTGTGGAGAAGAACGAGGACGGTGCTTCCGAACTTTTCCCTGTAACGGACATGGGCATCCGAAAAGGAGAAAACATCGGTAAGAACTACCTCAACGGCATATATGGTGCCACACCGAAGCCCGACTTCCATACCGTGTTCGCACAGATCATGAATGGAGCTGATGCCTGATGTCGAAGAGACGAAACATTCCCGCGCACGGCGGGAAGGCCGCGCGTTCCCGCAGACCACGCAAGAGACGCTATCTCGTTGCAGCCGGTGGCGCCGTGACCGAAAGGCAATACTTCAAGCAGCTCGAATCCTTATACAACGTAGTTATCGATTACCGGCAGAAGAACAATAGCCCTGCACAACTTGCGGATTTCGCAGTCAAATTGAAGGAGGATGACGAACGGGACAAGTTCACGGATTCCTACGCGAAAATCTGGGTGGTAGTCGATGTTGATAACTTCCATGATCATGGTACGGCTGCGAAAACTTGTAAAGACAATGGAATCGAGCTTATCATTTCGAATCCTTGTTTTGAAGTCTGGCTGCTCGATCATGTACGCGTCTGCCCATCAAGCTTCATGCAGACAGCTACTGTTGAAGCTGCGGCAGCAGAAGCGGGCATTGTCGGAGGAAAACATAATAAATATATCAGTATCGAATTGATTGATGAGAATCATCTCGAAGTAGCATTACGTAATGCAAAGTACCATAACCGTGCGGAAAATAAATGCAGGCGCAAAAGTCTCGTCGCCAACCACGAGCAAGAATATGCCCCTTGGACTGACATGCCAAAGATAATCAAAGAATTAGAGCAAAGCAACAAATAAGCACAATGGAAAGGAAAATATGCCTCTACCCATTCAAGTAGATCCCAATGATCCGTTCATAGACATTCATACAGGACGAGGTCAAGGTAGTTGCACATTTGCAAACGGATTCAGCTGCGTTTGCTCGTGCGCGGGGATTGCGCACGCACAACTGCTGAGAATGGTTTTAACCCCCGGAAATTTTGGGAGTTTACATCCAAGTATCAGCAGGCTCTTAGTCAAAAAATTCAGAAAGCTCAAATTGACATCACCAATCTTTCGTGCGATAAAATAACAGACATTATTCAAATAAAGAAACAGCCTACAAGGATCTTCTTCCTCAGCGAAGAGGTCACCCATCCTATCATTGAGCACTGTCGTGTCATTGATATCCTCAATTGGGCGAAAGAAGATTCCAACTTCACAGTTTGCCAACAAATTACCAGCCTCTGCACTTACATACAGCATCATGGAATCGAGGTCTTCAAAAACTTGTCCCCTAGAGCTGGAGGATATTTATCTCAGTCTCACGTGCTATGCGATATTGTTGCCTCCATTGCATTTACTCTCGATAATGTTCCTCCTACTCTCGACAATATTCCTCCTGAAGTTCATCTCATCAAAGAAACGTTTATTGATGCCTGCAAGAAAACATTTGCTTCCTCCCGTCAGACATCATACGGATTCGGTCCGTCGCAGAACAAACACAAAGCCAATGCAATCGTAATCCGAGGAACACGGCGGGATAGCGATATCAAGGAAAGCCATGAGCAATATACTGACGGAGATTCGATATCAGATAACTTATTAGCTAAGATTCTTATTGAAATCAGTGAAGATACCTATACCTTACTCGTAAAATACGGATATCAGTCTCAACAGCTTTCCATGGTAGCCCGAACTGTAGCACTATTATTCTGTCCGGATCCAGACAGACATAAGCTTGTTTGGGACACCTGCTTAATTCCAGTATTCAAATCAGGTATCTGCACCATTCTTCGCGGTAAATTAGACGAATACGTTCTCATCGCACTGGAGCACGGCAAAGAAAATATCTGGGACAATGGCACAGCAGCACGATGGTGAAAATCTGTATACCACGAGTCATTTCATCCAAGATGACACGCTGTCTGCTTTTTCACAGCTCCATACTGTGCCTATAAGTTGCATCACCATCTTTTCAAGGAGGAAAAATGCCGAATATTATCAGGAGGAAACCTACACGTCTTATGAATGAACAAGAGGTGTTGAAACATCTCGGTATCACTGATTTTCGTCATCTCAGCAAAGATACCGCCATCGAATTCATTAGTTCAATCCCTCAGATGGACAAGGATGTTGTCTTGAAAGCCCTTGACCAGTTTCCTGAGTTGGCGAACACCGCCCTAGGTTTGGCGAAGGAAACCAAGGAAAGTCTTCTCGCAGCTTTTGAAGCGAACGATAAGTCGAGCCAAGCTGCACTCACCTGCATCAATACCGTGATTGACATCCTTACCCGCGAATTAGACAAGGAAGAGCTGACTCCGGAAGAGAAACTGCATATCATTGACTCCCTTAGAGGGCTTGCCGAGGAAAGCCGCAAGATTCATAAGGATGATCAGAACTTCATCATCAATGGTTTCGCGATACTCGCCGCCACTGTCACAGTTTTGATTCTCGGTACTGTTGCCGTCTTAGGAGTCAACGGTAAGGTTGGACTTCCTGATTTGAACGATTCTTCTGATGGGGAAGGCGTTGAAGAAATCTAGTCCCCGATAGATTCAGCTCGATAAAAGTCCAATATCTTGTTTAGCTTGATTGTTTAGCTTGAGAGAGATAGTGATGTTACGCCGAGATTGTTATAGATTTGGTCGCTGTGGATACATCATGAAGCTGGTGGTGTCCGATCAATCTGCCAACCTTACTATCTAGCATGAATTGCTTGCTCTGCTCAAGTTTCAGCATCAATACCTTGCACCCTCCGTTCGATATTACCTCATTATGAGGTATGGGTAGCACAACAAAGGAGTAGTCATGACATCACCGAAAACTGATGAAACCATTTTGGAGAAATACCGTGGATATAAACCACTTAGATTCGGTGATAAATTTCGTATAGAGAAGGACGTCCTCATACTTTTCAATATGGAAGGAGCTTGGAAGCCACACAAAGGATACTTTGAGAACAAGGATGTATCTGTATGGTTCCCGAAACGAGATCACGAGAAATACTGCGATTATGTTAGTGATGATTATGCATATATTCTAGAGCAATTCAATCACTCCGAAGAGCTGGCAAAACATAACTACCAAAATCGTGCAGTCTTCATTAGGGAGAATGACATGCTCTTCTTCCGTGGAGTATACCGCCCAGATTCCCTATTCCAAATCAACGGTAATACCTACACCTTGTGGCGAAGAACTAACCATACTGTGAGATCTCTGCTTCCCGATGAGTAATCCTTAGAGTCAAGCTCCAGCGTCGTTCAAAATATGATCGGTAGCGACAAAATCGAGTAGATTTCATCTGCCACAAGCCGCGAGAGCACAGACACGACTTATATGATTCACGTCCATTAAAAACTTTTCTCAATTATCCAGACGAACAGGAAAGAATCAAAATCGAGGTGTAGATTCCACAGAGGTAAATCCCCATGAGATTCGCCATCTCGTCATTATCATCCTTATTGGTTTGGCATTATAATGTTCTATTTCCATCTATGGAATGTCCACCTCTATTACGGAGAATGGTCAAGAAGTATCACCTCCTCTCCACAAACTATATCTGACCGGACTTGTAGTGGTTGATTCGCTGAGCCTCATCGATTAATTAACAGCTATGGATTATGAGAGAAAAGAAATTGGCAGTAGACGCGGCTCTTAGGGCTATGAAATTGTCGCTATATGTGTTTTGTCAAATTGAAGCAGTCCAGAATGGCGTGTCGATTCAGTCCGAAAAAGCGGCGGGTTCTGGTCCAATTGAGCGAAAGGCCCGCCGCCATTGCCTCTTCTTCTATCCCATCAGGGCGTGGGTCCGCCTGTACGACTCTCCCTCGAACCTGATCATCCTGCCGTGGTGCACGGTCCTGTCCACGATCGCGGTCGCCATGTCCGGGTCGCCGAACACGCGTCCCCAACCGCTGAACTCGATGTTCGTGGTGTAGATCACGCTCTGCCGCTCGTACGCGTTGGTCACGACCTGGAACAGGAGCCTGGAGCCCTCCTCGTCGACCGGCACGTAGCCGAGCTCGTCGATCACGAGGAGCCGGGCCTTGGATATCGCCGCGAGCTCCCTGTCCAGCCTGCCCTCGGCCGACGCGCGCAGCAGCCGCATGACCAGTCCGGCCGCGGTGAAGAACCTCGCCGGGACGCCCTCGATGCACGCCTTGCGGGCCAGCGCGACCGCGAGACGCGTCTCGCCGGTCCCGGGTGGGCCGAACAGCACCACGTCCTCGCTGTTGGCGACGAAGTCCAACGACTCCAACGCCTCGCGCCCGTAGTCGACCGGGAAGCGGACCGGCGTCCAGTCGTAGCCGTCGAGTTCCTTGACGGCCGGCAGGCCGGCCCGTTTGGGCAGGCGCGCGCGTTTCGACCGTTCCCTCGACGCCAGCTCCTCGTTCATCCACGAGAGCATGAACTCCATCTGGGCCGGGGTCGCGGTCTCCGGGCTGTCCGCGAGCACCTGCCTGGTCAGGGGCAGGCTCCTGGCGAGTTCCATGATCTCGTCCATCCTCCTGCCGGTCGACGCGCGCCTGCGTCTGGTGCCGGCCATGGTCCGCGATGCCCTCGTCATGACTCGCCTCCTTTCCCGTCGGGGTTGTTGAACGCGTCGTATACGGCGAGCCCGCCGGCCCCGTCGTCCGGGTCAGGCGGGTCGCCCTGCGCGATCCGTCTGACCAGGGCGAGCAGGCTGGCCCCGTCGGGCGCCCTGCCGTCCTCCGCGATCGCCGTCATGGCCCGGACCGCGTTCCCGAACCCGCTCGCCAGGCTGGCCCTGTGCAGCATCGTCAGCTCGCGCCGCCTCGCCCTGGGATCCAGGGCGTCGAGGTGGGCGGCGAGCCCGTCCGGAAGCTCGCCGCGCAACGGCGACTCGTTCCACGCGTTGGGCTTGCGGGCCAGCGCGGGCAGCAGCGTGGCGGGGTTCCTGACCGTCGGGCCGCCGTTCCCGTAGGAGCGGGGAAGGGTGTTCACGTGCCTGCCGTCGGTGGTGCGGATCTCCACCTCGAAGGCGCGCAGGCCGGCGAGCAGCGTCCATCCGCGCCATGACGGGCCCGCGAGGTAGCGGACCGAGCCGATCTGGATGTTGCCCTCCTTGTCGGCCTTGCGCTCGACCCATTCGACCGCGTCGAAACGCGCGCGCGGCAGCGGCTGCATCTCCCCGCGGTCCTCGTCGAACAGCTCGCGTATCGGCCTGCCGGAACGGTAGTGGTCCGAATCCGCGATCGCGTCGCACCTCGACAGCAGGTGCCTCGTCAGCTGCCTGTGGCTCTCCGCGTTGGGCTTGGGGACCATGAGGTTGCGCCGCAGGAAGCCGACCGCGTTCTCGACCGAGCCCTTCTCATTTCCGGAATACGGGTTGCAGAACCTCGTCTCGAGCCGGTAGCGGTCGCAGGACATGGCGAACACGCGCACCGCGGTGACCTTGTTCCACGCGACGCGGTGGCCCGCGCCCGTGGCGTTGTCGAGCACCAGCACGCGGGGAGCCATGCCGATGTGGTCGAAGATCCGGGCCAGCCCCTCGCACACGCATTCCGCGTTCTCGCCCGGCATCGCGGCCACGTACCGCATGTTCGAATGCGGGAACGTGGCGACCAGGCAGTGGACCCTGACGTCCCCGCCGCCGATCGTGGCGACGGCCTCGCCGAAATCGACCTGCATGGCCCCGGCGTGCCAGTCGAGCTCGAGGTACCCGTCGCCGTCGGGCCGGTGCTCCTCGCGCCACTTCCTCACGTAGCGCTGCACCGTCAAGTAGGAGCCCTGGAAGCCCTCCTCCTCGACGAGCCTGTCGTACACGCGTCTGGCGGGCGTGACGCTGCTTGCGCGCCCTGAGCCCGTCCGCGGCCAGCCACGAGTCGACCGTCTCCGAATGCGCGTCGATCAGGGAACGCCGTCCCTTCCTGACCGCGGGTTTCGGCGAGCGGTCCTCCATGGTCGCGTATTTCCTGGCGGTATCCCTCGACACGCCAAGCCGTCTGGCGATTTCGCGCCATGACACGCCCTGGGCGTCGAGAATCCTGATACGTTGTTGCATCGACACCGGTTTCGTCATTCCTTTCCTTTCCCGAGTGGCCTTGTCGGCCGAATGTGTTTCAGCTCGGGAAAATGGCCGGGTTACGGCGGGCCGGTGCCCTTCATCTCGCCGTTTCGGTGAAACGGACTAATTCCTACCGCTTTTTCGGACTGAATGGTTACGCCGCATCGGCCTAACTTCTATTGAACAGACACAGCTATACCACTTTTTCTTACGTCTGAAGCAAGTTCCTCATCAGAATGCTTAAAACCATACTCTCGTGGATTCTGTTTTCTGCATAGATGGCTAGTATAGTTTGCCAATATTTCTCACATTCGCAGCAATTAGATCATCCAGCAGACTCTTCGTATGGGTTCTCTTCGCAAGCTGGGTGATATTGTGCACATTCATTTAACATGTAAATTCGTATCCATCATGTACAATATGCGTTTCACCAAATCGAACGAAAATATCGATTGTTGAATCTGATGTGCGGAGGACTTTCCCCATCTACCACCGTAAACGAAGAAGCAGAATATACTGTTGAGAGTCTTGACACCCATACGACTGACTCGCATGACGAATAACACCAGTACCATGTCGGAAGCCATACCACCAACCATTGCCGCCCCGCCTAATGGCTTCTGTCAGGATTCTTCCTCCTGAAACATGCAAAACTCCGACTCAAACGTTACATAATCAATGCCGAATCGATGCTTCGTATTCTACAGATGTGTCAGTATATTTTGCCAGCTTTTTATCATCTAATAAACATCTGTATCCCAAAGGATCAACAGAACGACTTTTCCTCCACATACCCGAACCAACATGCTAAATGCGTCCACGACACTAGGGAGGAAGGCACCACTACGACTGGATGCAGACGGATGGCTCTCTTCTCTTCCAATCTTTCCATTATCAGTTTCCCATCTAATATCATCATTGATTATATCTTTGATAGTCTCCTTGAACTATGGACACCATCATAAAAAGATCCCATCACACAAGAATAATTATCTCCATATTCGTAGGCCCCTACCACAGGTAAGGTATTTGTCGGAGACAGAATTATCATAATACCTTGGAGAGACATAGATACATCTATGCCATATTCAATCGTTATGCTATCTTCCATAGCCTATTCGCAAAATAATAATAGATAATCCCACTCTCACCAGTAGCAATTTATCTAATTAAAATTTAATTATTCATTCTATTATTACACGACAATCATGATGACGTACCATCATTGATAGACAAGATGGATTCGTTCCAAGTGACAATCTTCAGTACAAAAGTTAGATTATGCATAAAAGGAGGAAAAATGCCGATATTTCAATGCTAGAAACGTCTCTTTACTGCTGAATAGTTAATACAGGATACCGTACGTCCCTGATATCCTTCATCCAATAAACGCGATACCATCATTATGACCTCCATGGGTAGGACAAGAGGTTAAAATATTTCTTGTCTCTTTAAAGGTAGACTAACTCCTTTCTTCGAATTCAATCTGACACCCCTAGACATTCTAAGGATCCTACGGAACCCACTAATTGGCGAATTCTGGAACTAATCTCTTCAATATGGTTCGACAATTGTACGAACCCATAGCCCTCACTGCCTAAGGTACGGACAATGTATGGTGTCAGCACAAAATTAATGCCGAACTGTACGACGAATGCCACTATATTGGCAATCATATTGATGACTAATCGTTTTCCACCCATTATTTCCAGCATATTCCGTTATCTATAAATTTTAACAAGAGTCAATCATATATTTTATGCTAATATATATGCCATTAAATATAAATATGAGAGAGATGGGATTACAAATTCAAGAATATTAATTTCTCTATAATAAACCCATCCTAGTGAGGTCATCCATATATTACTCTTACATAAACAACCAATCTCTTTTAGTGAAAAGCCTTTAATCTTGAAGTAATTTTCAAAGATCTTTGAATAAAATTCCACTCTTCTCCTACAAGAGATCCTGAGACCCCTTTCATATCCGTTAAACTTCTTAAACATACTTATTCCTTCATGAATCACGTAGATGTTATCAGACGAGCACATAAAAGGAAGGACTCTTACGCCACCTCTTTCCTTTTTCATGTAATGGTGGCACGAAAGATTACGGGTGTATGTAATCTCGTGCATGAGTGACGAATGTAACGCAACACCCGTACCGTTAGAAGTAATTGGATTTGATTTCTCTTTACGCAGTATCTTCCGAACGGGAATAGTATTGCGGATGAGGCTCTTAAGGCTACGACTCGTCGTATAAAAATGGGAATCGAAATGTTCATCCTCAAAATGACTGCGCGTATCTTCTTCATTGAAAACAATCCGGGAGCGGTCTCTGTACATATAAATTAGTTCAAACATGCGCAGATATGTGAAGCTCCCGCCTCTAGATCCTGCAAGACGCACTTTCATCAGATACACCTTATTTTAGGAGAGATTCCAGAGGAAAGCTCAACATAGTGGTCGTCATCGGTGCCGTTCACCATACAGTAACCCTTTCGACCTCTGCCCTGTACACGAAAAAAGCTGAGCCATCTGTCTCCAGAGACTACCTAGTTTAACTGTACTCTCTTAGTAAGCTCTGTTCATTATGATCCCCCCCATAGACGGATGGTTCCAGTCTGGGGTGGTTTCCCAAATGCCATCATTGGTCGGCTTCATGGAGTCAATAGCAATAATCCCTTTGTCTTACTTACCGCAATCGTTCTAGATTTGCGCCGGCAGAGCACAATTCACACTCCCAGAACGGCTTGAATTAGTCGAGAATACGGAAGCAGCGTAAACTGGTCATGAGTCTACGAAAGGATCGAGCTCAGATATTGGGAAAAGCTCATTGCCCCGTTCGGAGCGGATGATTGGGAATTCTGCCGTTCCGCACTTAAAGCACTCAGCCAGACCCTGCCATTCGCTTTTATAGTAACGGCGCAAAACTGCTTACAAGAAATATCGTCTTTTGACCCATCCCCAGAGACAAGGTCAAATAGAGGAATGCTGATACGGCACATAGCAAACGGAATCATTAGTCAGTGCCGACGAGTCGAGGCTTGGTTCAAATAAAGTATTCGCCTATTGCCGTAAGGTGCTGAGATCCAAATCGAAGATCATCGATTCCGGTCGACGCTCCGGTTCGAGGAACATGCTCATATACAGCGGAAGGTAGGTAATCCGGCCATCCTGCCGAACGTTGCCTTTGCACAGCACATATGCTTTGTTCAACGCCCAATTATCAACCGCAAGCACATTATCCAACGCTTTGTGCTTTGTCCAATCATTGCCTGACTTCACTTCGACAGGTAACACGATTCTGCCACTCTGTACCATGAAATCGACCTCGCCAAGACGATTCGTATTGAAATAATACAGGTCGAAACCATGCGCATGTAGTTCCTGGGCCACGACATTCTCCATGATTGCGCCCATATTCACGTCAAGGTTTCCCTGCAGTAAATCATATTGGATGCCACTCATGGATGCCGTACATAGCAGACCGGTATCACTGAGAAACAGTTTGAACAGGCTGTGATTGCCGTTGCCTTCCAATGGCGGAACCGGCTCCTTGACGTTGTAACAGGGCAAGGCCACACCAGCATCCGCCAACCATAGGAAGCTACTGGCATAACGATTCTGCCGAGCGTTTTTAGAAAGATCCGCAAGCACGAATCGACGATTCTTGTCATCGAGTTGGGAAGGAATGGCATCAAAAATCGACCGAATCTTCGTCCTGTCCTTATCATCCGCATATTTGGCGATGTCAAGACGATACAAGGCCAACAGGTCGGACTGCAAGGCGATTACCTGCGCGATATCGTGAGTATCCACATACCTTTGAACCACGTCAGGCATGCCACCCACTACAACATACGCCTGGAACAGGCGCATCATGGTGTCATGCACCGAATCGCTGACGGGTTCGTTCCCGTTGAAGCGGTCTCGAAGCATATCAATGGTCGATTCCTGCACACCATTGGCCAAGCAGAATTCTTCGAAGTCCAATGGATACATGCGCAGTTGCTCTTCAAATCCCACCGGGTAAGAAGCCACTTGCTTATTCTTCACGCCCAACAAAGAGCCCGTTTCCACATAGTCAAAACGACCATCCTCCACCAGGAACTTGATGGCGGTACGCGCCGATGGGCACTCTTGGATTTCATCCAACAGAATCAATGTATGCCCTGGCTCCAATTGGGTCTGCAGATACGCAGTGAGGTTGGAGATAACGGCATCCGCACTCAGAGATCCGTCGAACACCGATGCGGCTCTGGGATCTTCCAGAAAATTCAACTCGGCAAAACGCCTGTAGTGATGTTTAGCGAACTCACGAACCAACGTCGTCTTACCAATCTGCCTGGCACCGGTAATCATCAACGCTTTCCGCGCATCGGTCCGCTTCCAGTGCTCCAGACGTTCCCACGCCTTGCGTTTCAGCATCACTCCACCTCGCAAAACTTGACTACCGTAACGGAATCCGTGTCAACCAGTATATCAACTGCCACGTTTTCTGTAACGTTTTACATGGTTTTCGGGTGGCTTTCCGTAACGTTTTACACGGTTTTTAGGTGGCGTACCGCCACGTTTTACAAGAATAGCTGCCGTTGAGGCGCTTGCATCTAGCCTTTCGACCGTCGCGCCCGAGTTCGGGTACGCTTGTTTGTGTTCAATGAGAAAATAAATCGCACCTTTGATTGTTAGACCGTTTTCTGTCTAACAATCAAAGGTGCAATCTGTCATCTGACGGCTTTTCCCTACAGGAAGGTAAAAACAATCAGATTACTTATTTCCGCGTCGCCTCATGAAGTATGCGATACCTCCTGTAAGTACTGCCAACACAACAAGTGCCACCAACATGACACTCGGTGCGACCAAACTTGAACCCGTCGCTGCCACTGTCTTTTTCACAGGCTTATTCGGGGTCGGTACGATGGTGTTGGTCACAGTAAAGCCTGATGCCATATCACCAGTGACCTCACCCTTATAACCATCAACCGTGCCGACTTCCTTGACCGTGTAGGAAATCGCCTTGCCGCCCTTCTTCACATACAGGCCGGACCACGTATACGACCAATGATTCGACTCGGACAACTCCACCGGAGTACCCTGAACCGCACCATCCGCATACAGCTGCACCTTCACCGACTTCGGACGCGTATGCTCCTTGTCGTTCGCATCCTTCCAGACCTTGGACACGGACACCGAGGTCTTGCCAGGCGTATACGAATTGGTCAGATCAAAACCATTGATCTTGGTCGAATAGTTCTTGACCGCGTCCTCGCTGACCGTGTAGTCATACAGATGGCCATCGCCGTAATCGAACTTGGGCAGGTTCTCGAACGCATACGCCCACGAACCATCCGAACCAGCCGACACCTGGACGGAATCGACCTTCACGCCGTCACGCAACAGGTTGACCCTGATCGAACCCGGACGCACGCCGTCACGGTCGCCGTCATCATCCCAGGTCTTCGTACCGGCCACACGCGTGGTCTGCACATTCGTGTTGGTCAACGTGAAGCCACACTTCATATCACCAGTGACCTCACCCTTATAACCATCAACCGAATCCTCTGAAACGGTGTAGGAAATCTTTTGACCGTTGGCATTGTACTCACGCAGGTCCGTAAAAGTACCCTTCCAACCACTGTCCTCATTTAACACCAGAGACTTGCCGGTATCCACACCATCAGCCAGCAGATGTACAGTCACTGGGCTGCCCTTAGGGCCAACCCACTTCTTAGAGACCTTGACTTTAGTGGTGATAGGCTTGTCGGTCACTGTCTGAATGGCACCATCCTTGGAGGAGGTGACTGTGAGCGTGTATTCCTTATCATTCAGCTTGTAACCAGTAGGGGCGACCTTTTCCTTGACCTTATAGGTGCCCTGTTCAAGGGTTCCAGAAGTGACGGTACCATCTGCACCGGTGGTCAATTCGAAAGTACTACCATCAGGTTTGGTAACGGTGAATACCGCGTTGGCAAGCTTGATGTTCTCATTACCTTCTTCGACCTTGATGAGCTTAATTTTGTTCGCTAAGTCTCCATCGCCGGTGCCGCCCGATTCGGCTGAACGATAAGAGGACTCATACGACTTCGTATCTTCGTAAGAGGTCAGCACCAGCTTGTTCTTCAATGTTTTACCTGGCGTGTAAGTCGATTGGTATGTGAGGTGGTATTGATCGCCATTCACATCGCCCAGGTTCAAGGTGAAGGAGTTACCACTGATGGTAAGTTTAGAGTCGATATTCACCGTTTCAAGAACGCTAGAAACGTCGCCATACTTGTTGAAAACGACCTTCTGCAGCTCGAAACTTCCAAGAATATAGGATTGGGTTGGATCATCCAGAGTATCGGATATTACGACATTGTGGAGGGTGGACTTCATGTGGTTGATACGCGCATACCATTGTGCGTTATTAGGTTTCCCGTCCACTTCGCCAGCCCATTTATTGAGAACCTCATGTTCAATTTCATGAGGACCTACAACTGTAACTGAATCAGTTTTATAAGTCGAACCTATCTGAACGGTAAAAGTATTCTTTTTGTTAAGGTCAACTTTTTTGGTGTTGAATTTGGCAACCAGATACATGGTGCCTTTTACATTGTATTTATTTTCCACTGTTTTAGTGAAAGTGGCACGAACGGTACCACCATTCTCGTCAGATCCCGGAGTCACATGCGCCTTGGCTACCACGTTACCGTTCGGATCGAGGAGATCGAAATCCTGGGCAGTCACGCCATTGGGGAATTTAAATGTGTCAGGCAATGTGACATCAAAGTAATCGCCCTCATGTAAATTGATGCCGTAGGAACTGGCATCCCAATCCATCGACAGCAGAAATGCTGACGTATGGTATATTTCATTGGCTTTTTTGTGATCAGTATTCTGAATCTCGAAGTTTGTGAAATCAACATTCACGGCCTTCCCCTCAGACGCGGCTTGTGCCACTGCCTGTGTGAATCCCATGAACATGCATAAGGTGAGCGATAGAATTATGCTTACCCATCTCTTTGCTCTTCTCATTGGAAAATCCTCGATCATTGCTATTTTTTTTCATTCAAAGGGCCAGTTCTCAAAAGGGCCAATTCTCAAATGAGAATCGGCCACACGCTTTCATGATAAAAGTTCATGAGACGCCCTCCCCCTATCCTGAAAGAATGCTGATAGACGGTATTGTTCCGTCTCCATGCATTAAATCTTTTTTTCGGGTGCAGAAAGGATGTATATATGGCTTGTCGTTTACCGTCACTCTTAAGGGTTGATGCCCTCCACTCGATGACAATGAAAACGAAGCACGTCACCTTGCCATGAGTGGAGCATCGTTAGTTTTTATCCGTGTCGCACGATGTGTTGGCTCCCGTCATGGTTCACGGGAGCCAACGCATTGGCGCGGCATGGACCCCAAACCGATCAGCTAACCGGCATCAGTGGGCCAGCATTTCCCCGACGATCTGGTCCTTGTTCAGGCTGGACGGATAATACGTCGGCCAGTTGTCCATCTCCTTGAGGGTTTCCTCCTGCGAATCGCCCGCGAAGATGTGGAAATGCGCGGCCTTGCCCGGGGCGATGCCATGGTCGGAGAACTGCACGATCTTGGGGGCGCCGTCAGGCACGTCACCGATTGCGGAGAACAGGTAGCGCACGCCACGATTGCCCTTCTTGTAGTCGAGGATCTTGTATCCGTCGTACTTGTAGGTGGCGGTGGTGTCCTTGCCATTTCGGGTGAAGGTGATCTGGTCGCCCTTGATGGTGATGCGCTCCACATCGGTCTTGTAGCCTGCGTCATAGTACTTCGTATACTCTTCGGTGCTCATGGTGCCCTTCTTGGCCTTGGCTTCCATGACCTTCTTGAGGCTGCCGTCCTTCAGATACGGGTAGACGGATTGCCACTCCCCCTTATAGTCGGCCATCGAACGGTTGGCGACATCCTGGGTGAGGAACCAGCCGTTAGTGTTGTCGTTGGCCAGCGCCTGCTTGGCGATGGTCGTGAGCCAGCCCAGCAACGTGTCCTGGTTCTCGGGCAGCTGTTCGGTGGCGGAAATGATCGTCTTGTTGCTGCTCTTGGCGGCATCGTTGAGTTTTTCGGCGAAGCCGTCCATTTCCTGCGGGTTGACGACCAGCAGATCCACGTCGGATCCGGAAACGATGTCGAGGGTGGATTTGAGATCGGCGGCGGAAGGCTCGCCTTCGCTGTTCATGGCATTCGTATAGGATTCCGGCGTCTTGTCGGTGGCGCCGAGATAGTCGAGCAGGTAGCTGATGATCGATTCGGTGGCCACATATGAGCGCTTCACGCCGGCGGCACGAGCCTTGTTGACCATGGCGACGAATTCGGCATAGTCCGCATTCCAGGCATTCGAATGATGCTGTGCGGTGGCCGCGGTATCGGTGCCTTCACCGGCCTTAGCGATGTAAGCGTCCGTAATGGCGGTCGCGGCTTTGAGTACGGCTTCGGGGCTGAACCACAGGTGAGGGTTCGTGGAACCGTGATGATGGTGGTGGCCGGACTCGCCATCGCCGTCCTCATGCTCATGCTCCTCGGTGGCGGTGATACCCATGAGATCACCCACATTGACGATGGTCTGCTTGCTCTTGTCGAGCTGCGCCTTCTCGGCCCAACCGTCGTAGCCGGCTCCGTTGATCACCACGATGTCGGCCTTGGACAGCTTGACTAGATCGGCTGGCGTAGGCTCATAATCATGCGGCTCCACGGAGGTGGAATTAATCAGGGATGTGATCTGCGCGCATTTGCCGCCAAGCTCCTGGGCGAGCGCACCCCACTGGTTGACGGAGGCGACCACGGTGAACGTGGTGCTGCACGAATCGTTGGCGTCGCTGACCGTGGATGTCGAACCGTGAGATGCAGCGGAGGCGTTCCTGCCGTTTTTTGCATTGAGGAACGCGAATCCGCCGACGACGAGTCCGGAAACCAAGGCGCCCACGATGAACGCTACGATGATGGCGATGATACCCTTCCTGCCGATGGCATCCGTACTCGCTTTCGTCACGGCCATGGTATCGGATGCATCTGCGGACGGTTCGGATGCCGTATTCTCCGGATTTTTGCTTTCGGGCTGGCTGAGATTGTTCTCGGTCATGCTCTTCTCTTTCTATCTATTCCTTATATATAGGTGACAATCTGTGTGATGCCTTCAATCGACATGCATGTATCCGCGACGTGCCGCGGCCGCAAGGTTTGAGGGCACCTGGACCGTGCGCCCGTCGGGCGTGGTGACGGTGGCCAATTGCGGCGCTTCGGTTTTCCAATGCGCGCGTCTGGAACGTGTGCGGGAGCGGGATGTCCTGTTTTTCGGTGTCGCCATCAGCCTTGCCTGCCCTTCCACCGCGGATTCTTCTTGTTGATGACGTAGAGGTGACCGCGGCGTCGCACGATCATCGATCCTTTTTTGCGAGCCAATGAGCGTATCGAAGCCCTGACTTTCATCGGTCATTCCTTTCCATAGGTGTCGTTTGCTGTGTTTTGCTGGCGTTCGCTTGCCGTATGTTCGCCGGCGAATCGTCCGAAGAGTCCGGTCACCAGCTGGATTTGACGACTCCGGGCAGCTCGCCCGCATGCGCCTTGTTGCGCAGATTGATCCGCGACAGGCCGAATGCTCGGATGAACGCCCGAGGACGTCCGTCGATCGCGTCGCGATTGCGCAGTCTGACGGGGCTTGCATCGCGGGGAAGCGCATGCAATCGACGCATCGCCTCCGCCCGCTCCTCTTCACTCAGCCGCATATTGACGGAATCCTTCTTGTATCGTGCGCGGCGTTCCGCGTATTTCGCCACGATGGCTTCACGCTGGCGTTGTTTTGCGATGTTGCCGGTCTTCGCCACGTCAGCGGACCTCCCGAAACATCACGTGTTTCCTGATTACGGGATCGAATTTCATGAGCTCGAGTCGGTCGGGATTGTTACGACGGTTTTTGGTGGTGGTGTAGGTGGATCCGGTGCCTGCCGTGGATCGCAGGGTGATAACCGGTCTGATTTCCGTGGTCTTTGCCATACGGTTGTTGTCCTCTTTCTATTTGAGATGGCCGATCTCACCGGATTCGATGAGTCGCGCCGCCACTGCTTCGATGCCCTGCCTGTCGATGGTTTTCATGCCTTTCGGCGTGAGTGTCAAGGTGACCGTGTGCCCAAGCGACGGTACGTAATAACGCTTCCTTTGCAGGTTTGGGCTGAAGGTGCGGCGGGTTTTTCTATGTGAATGCGACACCGCGTTGCCGACGTGGGCGTGCGTGCCGAGAACTTGACAATGTTTGGACATGTCGGTAACTATATCATAATGATAATCATTATCAATAAAAGGATTGTGGAAAGAGCTTGAATATGCAGCATCCAGTATTGCCATCATTGGGAAACGCCGAAACGGACAAGGAGGCGATCTCCGTAGTATTGCTGACCGGCGTACACCGATTGGCGTTGGACGCCACATCATTCTCGTTGGCGGACTCATGCCCGTCGGTCTGCTGCGTGACATACGACTTCACCACCGACGACACCGCCGAAACGGGCTTCAGCATGACTCGCACCATCCGTCGACCGGGCGGTCTGGGTCAGTTAAGCGAAGGCGACTGCACGACCTTCTCCATGGAAGCCTGTTGCCCGACCTGTTCGGTCAAACGGGATCTTGTCGCCGCTCTCAGCCATCTATGCAACCGGGCCGACATGTTCCTCATCACCCTGCCGATCGGCATCGAAGGAGCGCCGGTTGCGCAATATCTGTTGGAATGTTCACTGCTGGGCGGCACCGCGCGCCCCGTGGATGCGGCGATGATTGCTTCCGTGACCGATCCCGAAGGCTTCGCCTCCAGACTATGCGACGACGAACAGCTGCTGTTGGCAGGAACGGATGAACACGACGGCGTATTCGATCCGCGATGCGTGGGCACGGTCCAGGCCAGACTGATCAGCGAAGCCGAGCATGTGCTGTTGCTTCCCACTACGCGCCCCAGCCATCCCGACACGAAAGCCGTCGCGCTGGAACGCGATCACGAACGACCGTCGAGATCTCATGATCTGATGGCCGCCCTGGCCTCGCCCGAAACGGTCATCCATCCGAATGCGCATGCCGTCAGCCTGCATACGTTGCTGGAAACAACACCCGCGGCAACGATCCCCGAAAGCGCCGATGCATGCGGCCGCGGTAACGGACTCGTCTAGTCCATCATATCATTCCATCGCATCATCGGAATCGTCTTCGCCGTTCCCTATGACGTGTCCCTTTTCATCCCACGGGCATGAGTAGATGACACAGGGCGTCGACGGGGGACGGTTGACGAAAGTATAGATCAGCTCCAGTTGACGACGTGAAATGCCGATGCGGGCATCCGGTGAGATCAACAATAGCGGCGACGCCAATTGCATATGGATGAGCGCAGTGATGGTGCGATTATTGATCGCACCATCATCCACCCAGATGATCGCGTGGGCATCATATCCCCGTTCGACACGTTCACGCTGCTTGATGATCTCGTTCATGATCAGGTCGAGCTTCTGCATGACCCTGCCTTCATGGGTGTTGGGATCATGCCAGAACACGCTGGATACCACGGAATCGTCCCACCCCAAGCGATCGCTGAGCATCTCCGTATACGGCTGCCAAGTGGACAGCCAACGCAGATCCAGCATTCCACCCCTCGCCAAGGCATACAGTTTGCCGGCCAGTTCATCGGACCAATGCAGTTCATGGAAACCGCGCCGCCCGAAATCTATGACCGCCGTCTTGTCCAGCGGGAACGCCCTTTTCGCCGAATACAGGTCCGTACGGTACCCGTCCGGATCGGGAACCAACTCCACATGCCCGACATCGGAATAATTGACGATTCCGGTGTTGGGGAACGTGTTCAGCACGCCATCAAAATCCAGATACATCACCGGCTTGTTCGCACGGCTCATCTCCGTCTCACGATTCGCATCATGGACTATCTTGACCATCTTCCTCATGACTACTCCTCTCGTTGCGTTTACTTGGCGAATGCCATCGTTCAGCTTCCGGAATCGGCCTGTCTCCAGATCTGTTCATCCTTGATGAGCTGGGTGCCGTAACGCATCTTGAGCTGGGATATCAGATCGTCGATATGCCGCTGCGCTTCGATGATCTCGGCACTGTACTTCTGCATTCTCGCCTGATTGAAGGCGATGCCGGTCTCCTCCGGCATCTCACCGACCACATGAGGCTTCTCACCGGACAGCGCATATTCCGCCGCCTCATCCATCAGTTTCCGGTCGCCGCTCCACCTGCTGATGCAACGCTCGATGCGCTTCGCACCGATCAGTTCAAGCGGCATCCCCACACTGGAGAAAATCTGATAGGGGCGCAATCCGCGCATGTACCAGTACATGCAGTAGACTTGGAATTCATGGGCGTAGGTGATCCGTTTGCTTGTCACATGGGCAATCGCCGGCAGCGATTCGAGGTAGCAGACCTCTTCCAGCGTGAATTCGACGTTGGTCATACCCCATCATTCCTAACGTAGATGAGCGATCATCTTGCGAATGCGCTCCTGCAACGTGATGATCGTTCTATTGAGCTCCTGTATTTCGGACAGACTCGAAAGGATGATCTCATCACGCATGGCGGGCTTTCGTCCCTCTTCATCGAGCTGTCGGACCTCGGCCATGAGCTGGGGGTTGCTCTTCCACCTGCTGATGCACCGTTCGATGCGCTTCGGCCCGATCAAGCGCGAAGGAAGTCCCGCATTGGAAAAGATGACGCTCGGCCGTGTGCCATGCACATATTGGTACATGCAGTACACCTGAAACGCATGCGAGTAGGTGATACGGCTCGTGGTCGCATGTTCCACAACCGCCAAGGACTCGAGTTCCTCGATCTCCTGATCCGTAAACTTCTTATTGTTCCGCATATGGTATTCCCCGTATCCGTTCTTGCATCGGCATATGCCGACCTTGAGTTCTTCCGCACGGTCTTGCGTCGTCGCAGACCTTCAGATGCTTGCATTCCTTTCGATAATTTGCCTCACTATACTCTGTTCGGGCAGGAAATCCGCAGAACGGGGAAGCCTCTCCCCCTATAAGCAAACCGGTACTCCTCAATCCCCTTACGTACCCTTGAAACGAGTGGACGCCAAATACGACACACCACCCATCATGCTGAGAGCATAACGGGTGGCTGCCATGATATTTCGGGGGCTTACGATCGGGTCAGCTTTTTATGCTTCAGATTCAGCACGATATCGGCGGCATCGGCCACACGCTCGGAATGCGTGACCACGATGACGCACTTGCTCAACTGGTGCGCAGCATCACGCAACAGCGTGATCACATCACCCGTCGTCTTCGGGTCCAGGCTACCGGTCGGCTCATCGGCCAGAATCACGGAACCCGGGGAGACCAAGGCGCGGCCGACCGCGACACGTTGACGCTGACCACCCGATAGGTGCATGATGTTGCGCTTCGCTTCCTCGTGGGTGAGACCCAGATCCTCAAGGATCTTCAGATCGGCCTTGGGATTGACCAAACGTAGGTTCTCCACCGGCGTGAGATAGTCGATCAGATTGTGGTCCTGGAATACCAAGGACACATGCTCACGGCGATGCTTCGAATACCCCATCTCGGCGATGTTCCCGCCTTCGAAACGGACCACGCCCTTCGACGGGGAATCCAACCCTGCCAACAACGACAACAGGGTGGATTTGCCCGCGCCGGACGGTCCGGTTATCGCATACATCTTACTGGCCTCGAAATCCGCGCTGACATCCGACAGAACGCGTATCTTGGCCGCGCCGTACATGTAATCGACATGATCCAACTGTAGACAAACCGACATGATTGTTACTCCTAACTCATGGAGGAAAGAATGGACTTGGGAGAACGTGCCAGCACCGAGGCGAGCGACACCACCAAGGCGATCGCGATGACCCCGCAGCCAAGCAGCAATATGAGCGATGTCTGAGCAGGCGGCAAAGCATCCACCTGCAACGACGAGAGGGAGGCATCATCCGCATTGGCCAGCAGCATGGACGACACGAACCCCGATAGCAAAGCGCCGGTACCAAACGAGCACAAGGCCGCAACCAACGCCATCAGGCAGGTTTCGATCACGAACTGCCCGACGATCCGGGCCTTGCCGATGCCGATGGCCAGAAAGACACCTATCTCATGGATGCGGGAACGCACCCAGAAGACCAGCACCATGCCCAGCACCAGAACGCCGACCAGGCAGACGACCGCCAGGATCAGACGTACCAGATTACGCACCGTATTCACAGCCTGCAGTACGCCGGAGAAACGGGATGAATTATCCGTGACGTCATATTTCGTCCCGGCCAGCTTCTTGGCCTTCCGTATCGTGTCAGGCAGGCTTTGCGCGCTGGCCGACAGGCACCGTACCGTATCGATCCGCGGTTCACCGGTCAGTTTGGAAGCCACGTTCATCCCCGCATACAGCAGATTCTCCGAGGAGTCCGACGGCATGGGACTTTGCGACTGCGTTTTGCCGGAAAATATTCCGGATACGCGTACGGTGGAGTCATGATCGCCTTGTTTCAACGTGAACGTCGAGCCGACCGACAATCCGTTCCGCTGCGCGAAATCCCGATGCACCAGTACACCATCGCCATCACCGGAGATGTGCTTTCCCTGTTCGAGCCGGTACAGTCCACTCTGGAATTCCGTGGACAGCGAGGAATCCGTGGACCCCAATACGCTGACCTGTGCGGCCACGCCAACGTCCAGATGAGGCCCCTGTTGGGGAACGACGGGCTGGGCGCCGTCCAGTTCCGCAGAGGTCTTGGTCTCATATGCGGCCTTTTTCACGCCATCGAGATGAGCGAATCGGTCGGCCTCCTTCGTGCTGATGGGATCTTCGCGCGCCTCGACCGCAAAACCGATGCCCATGCTTCCGCCGATGCGATCGGCCACATCCTGCAAGGCCGCCGAAACTCCGGCCTGCGCCACCAGACCGGTGAAGACCAACAGCATCAACAGGCCGATGAGTCCGCTGCGGATCGGCTTGCGCACGATGGCCAGCACGGCACGGCTCCACACATTCACACTCGTCATCGCTGCATCCCCAGCAGGTCACGCGGCGACTTGTACAGCATCGGCATGCAGGAGACGAGCACGCACACCAACACCACGCCCAAGAGCCCGAGGGAGACGGGAAGGATGGCGCCCGCATCGACCGATACCGCAAGCGTGCTCAACGAGCGAGTCGCCATATTGGATTCGAGATTGCCACCGGCCTGCCCCATGCTGCTCAGTTCGCGGGCGGCGGAGGCATTGACCGAACGAAGCGTGGACGAACCGAGCCATTGCGCCACCCCTCGCGCGCACAGCCAGCCAAGCGCCAGGGACGGTATGCCGACCAGAATCATCTCGTTGACATATTGGGCGACCATGGAGGGCTTGCCCACGCCGATGGATACCAGCAAGCCCATTTCTCGGCGGCGGTCATTCATCCACAGCAGCAGTACCAGGCACAGTACGAGGGCCGCGAAGATGAGCACGCCGATCAGGGTGCCGCGCATCATGGAGCGCACGCCCTGAGCCGCACTCAGCATGCCGGCCGTGTACTGGTCGTTGCGGGTGATCTGGTAGTTCTTCCAATCCACCGGCAGCTTCTTCGCGTCGTTCATGGTCTTTTCCACATCAACGCCTTTGGCGAGGGTGAAGGTGGCGTCCTGGTAGATCTCCTTGTCGGGCTTGTACTGGTACAACTCACGCGTGGTATTCAGATCCGTGTATACGGTGTTGGAGGTCAGCTCGGCCCTGGTGGCCACCTTCCTGTTGCTGTCGCCCTTGAAAATGCCCGCAATCGTGGTGGTGACGCTTGCCGTGGAGCCGGATTCGTTGTCGGCATCATACGGATTGGCCCTGAGGGTGAGCGTATCGCCCACCTTGAGGTTATTGGCTTTGGCGAGATCCTCGTGAATCATCGACATGTGCTTGTCGGAAGCCTTCAGATGGCGTCCCTGCGCAATGCTGAGCGCATGCGAGGCGAAGGCATTGAGCTTGGCCGAATCATTCGTACCCTCAAGATTCACGGCATTGCCGAATCGCTGCTCCTTCGTCTTGTCGTAATCGTCACCTTCAGGCAGCTTCATCGCATCGGCATCCGTCAGATCGGCGGTGACGTTCTGACGGACGACATACGAAGCGATTCCAGGCAGTTTCGCGATGCGCTGCACGTCGGCCGGTTTCACCGTGCCGGCTCCGCGCGGCGTTCCCGAATTGTTCTGAGGATTGTTGGCCAGCACAAAACCGACGACCGCCTGCTTCTCGATTTGCTCGGCTTCATGCTTCGCCGCTTGCGATACGGCAATCGTGGCAAGCATGCTTGCGGACACTATGGTCAGGATGACCAGCAGAACCAAGGTCCGTATTCGTTTTCTGAGTACATAGCGTCCCGCTCGTGAGATGAACGTCATGATTTCCTTTCCTATGAGAAAACAAGAAGAGGGCCTTCACACAAGCATTCTGAAGACCCTCTCACATGAATGGAGGCGGATAGGCGTTACTTGCCACCGCGTCGACGCATGAACAGCGAGACACCTCCCGCAATCGCCGCCACGACCACCAACGACACCAGCACAACACCCGGTATGACCAGACTCGAACCCGTCGCCGCCATGACCTCCCGCATCGACGTCGTTCCGCCTGAATCGGCAACGGTCGCACTGGGCAGTTCAGCGGCCTGGGCCGCGGTTTGGGTGAATCCCACGAATAGGCATAGGCCAAACGACAGGACCGCACTCATCCATTTCGTCATTCTTCGCATTGTGCCGAGGTCCTTCCTATGAGGTCTTTTTGCTCAATGGTCGGCTATCGCTCAACCGACCGATTATCCTCATGGTAAAAGTCCACGGAATCCCGTCCCCTTCGCTATTCGGCGACGGTATCATGCCATTTCGTTATCGGCGCATGCATCATCATTATTTTTCGGGTGCGTCTAGGGTATGTTTCGGCCCGTCGTTCACCTTCCGTCCGACCGAATCGATCATGGTGCGACACCGTTCGCTCAACGGCACCGACATGGCGATGAGGAACAGGCACAACGCCAGCACGACATCTTCGACCACTCTCCACACCCCGGTCGCCAAATGCCATCTCGTAGCCTCCAGATAAATCACGAAAACGATGAGAATGTACAGACGGACACACAGCTGACGAACGGGAAGCCGTTCCTCATCATGCTGACGATCAGACACCATCCCCCGCTTTCCTTCGACGCCGGCCATCCCTTTGAAACGCCATGATACCGCCGAACGCGACCATCACCTGCAGTCGGGGGCATCCATCATCATGGACAAGCCGTCATACCATCCTTCATCCACTCTATTTCAGCGGAAAACGCCAATCGGGACAACGATTATCCGAAGGTACGTCATAGGGGGACTCCAACGAAGACGCCGCACAGACGCGTAACATGATTCTTGCTTGCGTAAGCAAGTAACGGAGCATAGGGGCTATTGGCCTGTTCGGATTTTATCTTTCTCTCTGTCCGCACAGGCCATATCCTTTCCGAAACTGCCGGGGTTCCACGCCTCTCCCCTCTTATCCTTCGTGGAACCCCGGCAGTTTCCTTTCCTCAGCATCGTCATGGCATGCAGCGACGAAGCTGGTCGTCCCCGACGACGTGCCGTCCATGGCACACAGGTTGCCGAAGGCCCGTCGACGGACAATGCTTCACACCGCGCACCTCCCGTACCCTCCCCGATAGATAGGGTACGTATAGGGGGATTATGCGGCTTGTCAACTCCTTGCCGACGCCGGCATCGAGCCATAGCATGCCTTATTACGTGGGGTGCTGATGCGGCCTGCGCAAGAGGATAAGGATTTCAATGGACTTGAGTAGGGCATGTATGGCAATATTCTCTGCTGCATTTTTTACGCCACTGGTTTTTTCTCCGATTGCCGCATGGGCATCCGCAGCCCCGATAGACACCGTCCCTCCCACCATGTCCGGCATGAACAGATTCCTCAGGCAGGGAGGCAAGAACAAGCTGGTCTTCGATGCCGTTTCGGCCAAACGGGCCGGATATTCGGACCGTGACCTGAAAATCGTATCCTCCCAGATCAGGCTGATGAACATGCTGCTGAGCGAGGGGCAGGCCATACTTCACCCGGACGGCTCCCTATCGTTGCGGTATTACGCATCCGAAGGTTCTTCACGAACCCTCGCGCGGGGAATCAACAGAATGGTGATCCGATGGTATGGCGTCTTTGAATACTGGTTGGACAGCGACAAGGCGCGTGATCTCATCTCGGAAATGAAAATGGGACGATTGCTGCCCGATATCATTCCCGGATGGCTCGGCCCGACGATCGACATTGACTCGACATCGTTGCTTCGGGGCGCGCGAGCGGCGGTCAAACCCGATCGAGGCGTGATCGTGTATGCGAGAGCCATGCGGGCTGGTGAACTGAATTCCATCTGGCTCACCTCCCAATGATGCCGGACCGGGTCTGAAGGTGTCTTCAGGCGACGATCTGCGAGCGAATGGGAGCCGGCTCCACGGCGTAATGTTTGCGCATGCTTTTCAGCATCGTACGAATGGCTCCGTTGGTCTGGTTCGCAGCCGTACGGAACTTGTCGAAAGTACGACCGTGCGGATCGTCGATATCGTGCGGAGCCGGCAACATCGGTCGAATCATCGAAGAGGACCTGATCACCGACTGCAGACGCTCCTGAATGGTCAGACCTTTGATCATGCCGTTACGGGCGCAGTATTCGCACATGTTCGCGAAATCGCTTAACAGGAACGTATACCGTACGGCGGCCGGCACCAAGGCCACGATGTCCTTGCGCTGACTCTTTTCAAAACACAGGATCAGGTCGGCATCGTCCGCCATCTGACGTGTGAGGCGACGGGAGCGGAATCCACTGGACTCGATGCCCACGCTATCCATCAGGCGCGCGCTGGATGGATCGATCTGATGCATCGGCAGACCGCGAGTGCCGGCACTGGAGACGCGTACCGTGGTACCGGTCAGATATTTCGTCAGCAACAGTTCACCCATAGGCGAACGGCAGATGTTGCCCGTACAGACGAACATGATATGCATACGCTGACCTCTTGCAGTACGTGTTTCGGTTCCTTATGCCGGCTCCATGGCCGCCATACCCTATAGATGGATATTTTAGCGCAGTCCCTGCCTTCGCCGAACCGCCATCGTGAGGGCTCGGGACGGAAGGCTTCCACCATCATCGTCAAATCACTATATGGACATATCTTGCAGTGCGAAACGGTTCGGCAATGTGGTTTCGATACACTGCCACGCACTACGTAACAAGCCGTGACCGCCTACGACAGACGGGGCGTACGGCAGGGGTTCCACGAAAGGACACATGATGAGCGAAGAAGACAAGCTCAACAAAAAAGTGGCCGAAGCCGTTGAAGTGGCAGCGAACGAGGCCGCAAAGCGCGAAATCGACGAACTGAACGAATTCGAGCACGCGGTCGACGAGATGCTGGCCTCCGGCTATCTGGATGATACGCTGCGCGTAATCGACACGGAAGGCGTGGCACAGGTGCTTCCGGTACTGGATTCCGAACCGATCTCGCATCTGGTCGAAGGCGTGGAGGCCGTCGGCGGGCGTGCGAACGTGTTCGTTCATACCAGCCGGGGCGTTGTGGCGCTGAGCGTGTTGGAGTACAAGCCGAACGACGAGGAGTGACGGCCGTACGCGAGTCGGGCTTGCCGGCTCCCGTACGGCTTTGGCCACGGTTGCGGCCACGGCCAAAGAGGCCCTCAGACTTTAATGTGAGATGCGGGTCAAGGCGCGCTGAACGGCTTCGCGTGTGGTGCCGGCGCCGCGTCCACGCACCCCGAAGAACACCATCAGCACCATGATGAAGCAAATGCCGGCACTGATGCGCAGAGCCCACTGAATGCCGAACACATTGGCGACGGCATACGTGCCTTTCGTACCTCCGATGGCGGCCCAACGCAACGACGTAAACGTTTCCATCAGAATCACCAGTACCGGAACACCGACCGCGCCGGCAATCTGACGCACGGTATTCGTCACGGCCGAACCGGCACTCACCTCCTGCAGCCGCAGACAATTAAGCGACCATGTAGTAATCGGCATGAGCACGAATCCCATGCCGATCTGACGCACGAACTGCCAGATCGACACCCACCAAATCCAAGACGTCATGGAAATCAAACTCATCATGACCGTAGCGAAACACAATGTGATCGTGCCGATCAGAGCAACCGGCCGGGCACCGAATCTATCGAGCGCCTTGCCTCCGAAAAACTGCGAAATGCACTGCCCGAGAGCGCCGGGCAACATCACCAGACCGCTGATCGTGGCGGAATAGCCGCGGCAATTTTGAATATAGAGCGGCATAATCACCATAATCGAACTGAATGCGAAGAACGACAGGGCCGCAGTAACCGTACCGACCATGAAACTGCGGTTCCTGAGCACACCCAGATTGAGCAGCGGCGGCTGAACCGTCCGACGACCATCTTCAGGCCGGGCGGCGGCATACCGGCGAGCGCCATGAATCTGGCGGGCGACGAACCAGATGATGCCGATGATGCCGATCAGCATCGGCAGCCAGACCATAGGATGCGTATATGCGTACGATTCGATGTTCGTGAAGCCGAACATCAGCCCGCCGAAACCGAAGATCGACAGTCCGACGGAGAAGAAATCGGCTTTGGCGGAAGGGTCGTGCACGCCGAAGTTACGTAGTCCGAAGAATGCCAGAAACAGTGAAATCACGCCGATGATCGTCAGAGTGAAGAAGATCGAGCGCCAACCGTTCAAGTCGGTCTGCACACCGCCCAAGGTAGGGCCGATGGCCGGGGCGACGCTCATGGCCATGCCCACGGTGCCCATGGCCATGCCGCGGTGGGACAACGGGTAGATCGAAAAGACGGTAATCTGCAGCACCGGCCACATCACACCGGTGCCGACCGCCTCCAACAGGCGGCCGATCAGCACCAATGCAAAGGTGGAGCCCAGCCAGGCGAACACGGATCCGGCAGTGAAGACGATCATCGAGGCGAGCACGATCTGACGGGTCGAAAAACGGCGGGTCAAATATGCCGTAAGCGGAACCATCACGCCCCTGACGAGCTGGAACATCGACGTCAGCCACTGTCCGGTCGTGACGGAAGTGCCGAAATCGGTCACAATGGTCGGCAGAGCGGCGCTCAATTGCAGCTGTGTGAAGTTGCCGACGAAAGTGATGAACGTCAGAATCGCGATGGAAACGAATGCCGCATGCGTCAGATGGCCGTTGGCATAAGCCTCTTCACGTGCGAGCGCCTGCGATGTTTCCTTCATACCGTTGTTCATGCATCACCTCTGCCACGTCATAAATGACTCCAGAATTCTATGCCTACGGTCGGGCATTGCGCCCCCGGCCAAAGGCTGGTTCAGACCTTGCCAAGGAGCGTGAGGAAGATAAGGAAAACGTTGAGTGCGACGATCAGCGCAGCGACGGCGATGTTGAGCGCATGCTTGAACGGACCGTCCGCATATTCGCCCATAAGATCCCTGTCGTGCGTGTAGCGCATGAGCGGAATGATTGCGAACGGGATGCCGATCGACAGCACCACCTGCCCGACGATCAGCGCTTCGGTCGGATTGCCGGCGAACCACAGCACAATCAGCGCCGGCACCAGCGTAACGATTCGGCAGGCCCACATCGGTGCCTTGATCCGCAGCAATCCGTGCATGATCTCGGAACCCGCGTACGTGCCGACGGACGTGGAGCTCAGACTGGAGGCCAGCAATCCTATGGAGAAAATCGTGCCGACGACCGGCCCCAACACACTCGCGATCGCATGCTGCGCACCTTCGATCGTGTCCGTGCCGGTCATGCCGTACAACGAATTCGCAGCCAGAATCAACAACGACAGATTCACGGAACCGGCCAACAGCAGCGCCCAAAACACATCGATCTTACTGCCGTGCAACAGTTGACGGACGGTCGGTTTGCGCTGACCGGGCGCATAATGGTCGTTCACCAGCGTGGAATGCAAGTAGATGGCATGCGGCATGACGGTGGCACCCAGCATGGAAGTGGCCATCAACACCGTTGCGGAACCTTTGAAACGTGGAATCAGACCGGCCGCCACCGCCTTCGGATCCGGCGGCGCTATGAACAGTCCCGCGATGAAGCCGAACGTAATCACCAGCAGCAATGCGATGATGAGTTTCTCGAACATGCGATGCGTGGCACCTTTCTGGAAAATCAGCAGAATCGTGGAAACCACACCGATAATGCACCCGCCGAGAAACAGCGGCAGGCCGAACAGCAGATTGAGGGCGATGGCACCGCCGATCACTTCGGCCAAATCGGTGGCGATGGCGATGACCTCGGCCTGCATGAAGAACATGAACCGACCGCCGTCGCCCATGCGCTCGCCAAGGATTTCCGGCAGGCTTTTGCCGGTGACGATGCCCAGCTTGGCGGATTGGTATTGGATCAGTACGCTCATGCAGTTGGCGATTACGAGCACCCAGACCAGCAGATAGCCATATCGTGCGCCGGAAGTGATGTTGGCGGCCACGTTACCCGGATCCACATAGGCTACGGCCGCCACGAAAGCCGGCCCGAGAATGCCCGCCAATGCGTGTCCGTGACGTTCCTTGCCCATGGCCTTTCCGTGCCCTTCCCTGTGACTGGCGATTAACGAGCAACGTTATAGCGCAATTATGTTACCTCGGCCTGTATTTCAGCTTTCCGGAATGGACTGTGCGGGGCAACCGTGGAGCACCGACAGCATGGCCCGCTTCTCCTTGGTGGTCACGGTCAGACCGTACTTGTCTTTCACGCCGATCTGACGCGCGACGTAATCGCAACGGTAGTCGCCATTCGTGGGCAGCCAATAGGCGGCCGACGCGGAACCCTTCTCCTGATTGGCCGGACCATCGACCGCCAGCAGATTGTACATGTCGTTGCCGTATTCGTAACGTTTGGTCCTGCTCCATTCGCGCGCACCGGATTGCCACGCATTCTCAAGCGCCACCACATGGTCGATCTGCACGGCGCTGGACGTATCGCGCCCACGCCGGAAATGAATGGTCTTACCCGTGTACGGGTCGTCGAGCGTACCGGATTGCACTTTGCAGCCGCCGGCACTCTGGTACCGCACGTCCGTCAGATCACGGGCCAGCACATCCTCACGTACGTCGCAACCATTGCCATCCGCGTCCGTCTGACGATAGCCGAACGCGGTACGATCATAACCGGCCTTGCTGGGGTTATCGTCGACCGTAAGCCGTTCCAGCGTTTCCGCAGCGGTGCCGGTCGCCGTATATTCACCGGTGATCTCACCGACGGTCGGACTGGTTTTCGGCAGAATCAGGCCGATGGTGATGCCGACCACCGCGGCAATCACCAGTAGGCACAGTATGCGTTCGACCGGTCCTTCCGCGTTGAAACGCTTCTTGCGAAAGTGCGTGGCATTACGTCGTCGTGGCATGGGAATCCTTAATCATAGGCGCATGGGTCATAGGTCATGACTCATAGCTCATGTGGGCCATAGGCAGAATCTCATCGGTAAGCAAGCCGTTTTATGGGCGGCCGACCGTCGAATCTTCGGTACAATCGAATCTTCGGTACATTGCATCGAACTGCAGACGATTGCGAATCAGGCGTAAGTGAACGTCAGCGGATCGTGACCGGCACGGGTCGGACCATCAAGCGCATCGATGGCCGCATGCTCCTCCTGGGTCAGCGCAAAACCGAACAGGTCAAGGTTCTCCCGCTGACGTTGCGCATGCACCGACTTGGGGATGATAATGGTGCCGTTTTCGATGTGCCAGCGCAGAATCACCTGTGCAGGGCTTACATGATGAGCTTCCGCGATACGTTCGATCGCACTGTTTCCGGCGTTCAGATCGGCACCGCGCGCCATTGGCGAATACGCTTCGACCGCAATGCCATGCTCCTTGCAGTATGCGACGACCTCCCGCTGCTGCCAAGTGGGATGCAGTTCGATCTGGTTGACTGCCGGGTATTCGCCGGTCTCATCATGAAGTCGGTCAAGATGCTCCGGAAGGAAGTTGCACACGCCAAGCGTCTTCACGCGGCCTTCCGCGCGGAACTCGACGAAGGCCTTCCACGTTTCGCCGCTGCGCCAGTCGAACGGGGTCGGCCAATGCAGCATATACATGTCGACATACTCGAGTTGCAACAGACCGAGCTGACGGTCGAAGGCCTTGCGTGCGGAATCATAGCCCTGCTCGGAATCACGCAGTTTGGTGGTGACCCAGATTGTTTCGCGCTTGTCGCCGGTGTTGTAGCCGGTGTTCGCGAGCGCACGGCCCACGCCAGCCTCGTTGTTGTATCCGGCGGCGCCGTCGATATGGCGGTATCCGGCCGCAATGGCGCTTTCGACGACCGGCGTCACGCCTTCATCATCGATGCGTAGCACGCCGAGGCCGACCTGTGGAATCTTATTGCCATCGCTCAGCATGATCGTCGGAACGTGCCGTTCCTGTGGTTCCGTCATTGTGGTTCCTTCCGTTCTTTGTGGTTCGGTTCTGGTCCGTTCTGGCCTTGTCTGGTCCGGTTCGGTTCCGTTCTGGTTCTGTCCGGTCCGGTTCCCGTGGCATTTCCCAGATTAGCCCCGTACGCCGCCCGACTCATCCGGACCGCATGCCCGGTCCCGGGCCCCTCCGCCAGGCACGCTGCCGCCCCGGGTCCCGTGCGCCGCGCACGACCCGCGGCAGGGGCCCTTTCCCCGGATCGTGCGCGGCCGCCCGCCCCCTCGGACCGCCATCCGGGGCGCATCCCGCCGGCCGGGCGTCCCGCACCGGACCGTACGGGGGTGTCTGCCGGTCCCGTCCGGACGCACGATTCCCCGGGGACGGCCGGATGGCGGGTCGTGCACGGCTCCCGAGTTCCGGTCTCCTTCCGCCGCGCACGGAGGGATCCCGCCGAATCCGTTGCCGAACAGTACATCCGAGACAGTGTAATTGACCTTCATTGGTGGCAAACCGTACCGTTCCAGCACCAATCGCATCTCGGTCTCTTTAGGTGAATCCGATCCTTGCCGCACCAGCGAAAGCGCGTCCATACACTTGCTACGGTACGGAATTTGGGCTGTGGATACAAACTTCCGCAACTCGTCCAACGTCAATCGACGGTGTCGGATCATCGATTCCGCGAGTATGGTCAACTCTCCGACATCCAATGGGCCCGCCATCAACGCCCATGTCGGCGCGGGTGCCAGCACTCGCACCCCGTCAATCATCAGCACATGTTTGCCGTTCAGCCCTTTCCACACATGCATGCGAACATGCTTACGCGCTCTGCGATCGTTGCGATTGTTCAGCACAACATGTATCAACGAATTATCCGACACGGTGTTGGTCGAATCATTCCATTTTTCGGTGGATGCATAATCTTCTGCATAGCCATAATCAGAAGACGGAGATTCAGGGTATCCGTAGGCAGGCCCTCCTGCGATCTCGGCATGATCAGTCCGCGCGGTTCGTGAGCGTCGATAGCCACTGCCGGAAGGTTGCTCAATACCCCATATTGCGAGTGCTGTCTCGTGACTGACGGGATGCTGCACCCCAATGGCCTTGCAGTCACGTAGCGCTTGCCGCTGCATCTGCGAAAGCATGATTCGTTGCATCGGTTTGTATGTTTCGTTGCCGTTCATGTTTCGACGCTATGGCAAGGAATGGTACGCCGTCCAGCCGATTCGAGGGTTGTGGTCGAAGGACGCATATTCAGCGTGTCGCTGTGGATAAGTCGATGCCGCCTCTTCTGACTGTGCATAAGTATGTGAATTATTGGGATTTGATGTTGCTTGAAATTCCCCTTGTTTTTCTGACGGACTGATACGTGATGTCGTCGAACTGTTGGATTGACGGACGTGTCTTTGGTTGTGGTGCGTGTGGCTGGCGGGCCGGACAGAACCAGAACGGAACCGAAACGGACCAGACAAGGCCAGACCGGACCAGAACAGACCAAACTAGGACAAATCAAGCAAGGCCGGACCTAACCTAACCAAACCACAGAAACCGAACCAAACTGGATCGAACCACACCGGCCCAGACGGAACCACAAAGAATGGAAGTCTTTCGATCACCAACCCTTATGCTCGGGTGGTGGCGCGTGCAATAACACGCGACTGGGTGGTGATCAGTTCCGGCTCAAGATGACGCCCGTTGATGCGATCGATAATGCGACTGACCGCAGTGGGGGCGGTCCAATCAAGGCAGGAATCCATGGTGGTGAGCGGTGGCTGGAAATAAGCGGCTTCTTCGATATTGTCAAAACCGATCACCTGCACCTGATCGGGCACGCTGATACCGTTGGCCGCCAAAGTGAACAAGGCACCTAACGCCAGCTGATCATTGAAAGCGACAACGCCATCAAACGGCACACCGGAGTCGATGAGCCACTGCGTCACACGGGCACCGGAGCCGATGGTCCAGTCGTGGCCGGTGTTGCCGAGCAGACGCGAGTCAAAGGCAACGCCGCGCGCATCGCATGCTTCAAGTACGCCGCGCATACGCAACTGAGCATTGCCCTCCACCGCATCGTGCAAACCATCCAGATCCTCAGGCGCGGTTCTGGCCCCTACCACGGCAATTCGAATCGCACCGCGGTCGAATAGGTATTCCGTCGCCTGCCTGGCTTCCTGCACATCGTCGGGAGTCACATGATCGGCCTTACCATGCGTGTCCCGCGCACCGACACAGACAAGCGGATAGTCAACATCAAGATCTTCCGGAGACAGATCCTCCACTTCGGAAATGGACAGAATCATGCCATCCGACACAGTGGTGTTGAAGCCTTCGAGCAGTGCACGAGCGCCACTGGCAGAGCCTTCCGCATAAGTGGTGACGTAAACGGAGTAGTCGTGCAGTCGCGCCGCGTCAATCACGCGATTGGCTAATTCGGCCAGGTATGGCGCGGTGAGGCTTGGCACGGCGAGCGTGATGAACCCCGTATTGCCACGATTGAGATTACGGGCGGCCACGTTCACACGATAGCCAAGCCGATCGATAACCCCTTGCACTTTCTCTCGCGTACTTTCGGTCATGCGGCCGCTGTTGTTGATCACGTTGGAGGCGGTTTTCAGCGAAACGCCGGCTTCTTCGGCCACATCGCGCAGTGTGATGCGCTTCTTGTCCTGCTTCGTTTCGCTCATATCAGGGCTCCTTGCCTGCCTTTTGGCCTATATGTGGCAGATGTATCGGTTCTTCCGCAGTTTTCTGGCTTATGTATAGCAGGTATTCAACGAAAACCGAGATATTACCGTTGCCATGATAAGGCTCGGATTCCGAGATTCACGATTCACCTGCCATATATAGGACGGATAAAGACGAAAGGAACCGGTAATCCGCCACATGTAAGCGAGATGCCCTCGAATCATGCCGGCGTGCCGACTGATTTCGATTATCGTCTGGTAATCAGCATGCCATTGCGATGAATGACGTAGGAACCCGGCCCTTCCGGACCAGCCTCGCTGTGGAATTGGCAGATCGGTTCGCCTTCGATGCCACGCAATGTAACCTCCTGCTTGCCGCGGGGCATGTAGAAGTCGAAGGTCGCATCAGCGGATTTACGCACGGTATGCAGTACGTCGCCGTATCGGGGATCGTCTTTGCCACCTGAAGTAGTGAGATTGGCGCGGACGAACCTGCTCAGATCGGCCACGTTCAGGTCGCAGCCCACAAAGTAGGCGGCGCCGGCACCGTACGGGTTACGGGTGATGGCGGCGGTGCCGTCCAATTCCCATTCGTCCGCGGACTTTCCCGAATAGGTGGCGAGCACTTCGGTGTCAGGGCCTTCCACGTTCACATCGTTCTGCCACAAGCGGGTCACGGCACCGTCCATGCCGCCTCCCAATTCGATTTCACATGGCTCGCCTTCCGCTTCGCATCCGAGAATGTTGAACTCTTCGCCACGGATGCCAAGCATCTTGCGGAGCAAACCATTACCGGCACCCGGATATCCGCCGAGCCAAGTGTGGAAATGCTCGTCGATCAGACCGGTCGCATAGCCGATCACCACCTGACCGCCGGCGGCCGTAAAGTCGGCAAGCCGTTGCGTATCGGCGGCGCTCAGCATCAGCACGCTCGGCAGCACCACCACGGAATATGCGCTCCAATCGTACTTGAGCGGCACTACGTCGGCCCGCTGCCCTGCGTCCAGAAACGCGCGATACCAGTCACGCACGTCATGCCAATGGCTGAGTTTCATGCTTGGCAGGGTTTCACTGCGCGTGGCCCATTCGGATTCGGCACTGAACAGAATCGCCGTATCGGAACGCTCGAGCGTGCTTCCCTGCATGCCTGCGGCGCTCAAATCCTTGAGCACCGACCCGAGTTCGCACACCTGACGGAACACCCTGGTGTCTTCACCGGCGTGTGGCAGCATGGCGGAATGGAAGGCCTCCGATCCGAATGCGGAAGCCCGCCATTGGAAAAAGTTGATGGCGTCGGCGCCCATAGCCACGTGCGCAAGGGAGTCGCGCACGATTTCACCCTTACGTTTGCGGATATTGAGCGGCTTCCACTGTACCGCCGAAGTGGAGTGCTCCATCACATACCATGGCTTGCCGAGCGCCAACGAATCCATGAGCGCGTCAGAGCAGGCGAGTTCGTCGAGATGCGATTCGCCTTCATGGAAGTAATGATCGTTGGAGACGAAATCCACTTCTTCGGCCCAATCGGCATAGTCCATGCAGCACTGGTCGGTGGAGACCATGAAGTTCGTGGTGAATGGCTTGTCGGGGCAGATTTCGGCGATGGCGTCACGCTCGGCCTTGTAGAAGTCGAGCAGCATATCGTTGCCGAATCGCTCGAAATCCAGTTTCTGTCCGGGATTGACCATGCTGTCGGTGCCCATGAAGCGCGGGATGAGCACTTCGTCGAAGCCGTTCATCTCCTGCCCCCAGAAGGTGGTGCCCCAAGCCGCGTTGAGCGCGTCGATGGTGCCGTATTTGCGCTCACACCACTTGCGGAAGGCGGCCAGGGCGTTGTCGGAGTAGTCTTCGCGGTTGTTCCAGCCATATTCGTTGCCCATGTGCCAAGCCGTCACATATGGATTGTCGCCATAGCGTTCGGCGAGTTTACGACACATGGTAAGCGCATATGTTTTGAATACCGGGCTGGTCGGGCTCCACGACTGACGCGAGCCGGCGTTGATCTGATGACCGTATTTGTCTCGCGGAAGAACCTCCGGATGGCTTTCGTACAGCCAAAGCGGAGCGGTGGCGGTGGCGGAAGCAAGATCGACCGCGATGCCCGCTTTGCCGAGCTTGTCGATGATGCGGTCAAGCCAGCCGAACTCAT
>OGHW01000288.1_pt1 | contig 58679 bp, 57 predicted proteins | sample 1571641 | NCBI WGS metagenome assembly OGHW01 (sample SAMEA2582066, study PRJEB24529) | metagenome | biome: Human gut stool | place: China | collected 2011 | reverse complement strand
CATGCTCCGGGAGTTCGTGGATTTTGCCAATGTATTTCACTAACTTTCAATTTACAAAACATTTAAAAACAGTATTGACTTTTTCCAGGCATATGGTAATATAAACGTATGAACAGTGGTTCATATGAATGAATATTAAAACTAAATGCAAATCATTAGCATCTAAAAATCAGGAAATGCTAATGGATAAAGAGGAGGATATTACCATGAAGAAAACTTACAAGATCGAAGTAGATTGTGCAGCATGTGCTCTGAAGATGGAGGATGCAGCGAAGAAGGTAGAAGGCGTTACCGATGCAACTGTTAGCTTCATGACCCAGAAGATGAAAGTAGAATTCGCTGACGGCAGCGATGAGAAGGCCGTTATGGAGAATGTGGTAAAAGCCTGCAAGAGAGTAGAGGACGATTGCGAAATTTATTTATAGGATGAATTCCGGAAGGAGAGCAGATACTCTCTTTACCGGGAGACTTGATAATTTCGTAGGAAAGCAAGGAGGATTCCTATGACAAAGAAACAGAAAAAAGTATTGATCCGCATTATTGTAGCGGCAATCTTATTAGTTATTTTACATTTTGTTCCGCTGGAAGGGCTGTGGCTGGGATTGCTGTACCTGATCCCTTACGCGGTGATCGGATATGATATTTTAAGAAAAGCCGTTCTGGGCATCATGCATGGTGAAGTGTTTGATGAGAATTTTCTGATGGCAGTAGCGACAGTAGGTGCTATGGGACTGGGAGAGTATTCCGAGGGCGTGGCAGTTATGCTGTTCTACCAGATCGGCGAATTGTTCCAGGCGGTCGCTGTGGGCAAGAGCCGTCAGAATATCAGTGCCCTGATGGATATCCGTCCCGACTATGCTAATATTGAGGCCGAAGACGGCAGTCTGGAGCAGGTAGATCCTGATGATGTAGAGATCGGAACCATTATCGTGGTACGTCCCGGTGAAAAGGTTCCTATCGATGGTGTGGTAGTGGAAGGTACATCTACACTGAATACCAGTGCCCTGACCGGTGAAAGCGTTCCCAGAGAGATTACTGTGGATCAGGATGTGATCAGCGGCTGTGTGAACCTGACAGGACTATTAAAGATCCGTACTACCAAGGGATTCGGAGAATCTACGGTATCCAAGATCCTGGATCTGGTAGAGAACTCCAGTATGAAGAAGTCCAAATCCGAGAACTTTATTACGAAGTTCGCAAGATATTATACCCCGGCAGTCTGTTACAGTGCCCTGGCACTTGCAATCCTGCCTCCTGTGATCAACCTGATCATGGGCAACCCGGCAGCCTGGAGCAGCTGGATCATCCGTGCTCTGACTTTCCTGGTAATCAGCTGTCCATGCGCGCTGGTCATTTCCATTCCTTTGAGCTTCTTCGGAGGAATCGGTGCGGCAAGTGCCTGCGGCATTTTGGTGAAGGGATCCAACTATCTGGAAGCGATGTCTGAGACTAAGTATGTGGTATTTGACAAGACCGGTACCCTGACCAAAGGTGTATTCGATGTAACGGGTATCTATCCCGGTCAGGGATTTACAGAGGAAGAACTGCTGGAGTATGCTGCTTATGCAGAGAGTTATTCCAGTCATCCCATCAGCAAGAGTCTGAAGAACGCTTATGGAAAAGAACTGGATGCCTCTAACGTCAGTGATGTGGAGGAGATCAGCGGACATGGTGTAACTGCCAAAGTGAACGGCAGACAGGTGGCAGCCGGCAATGCAAAGCTGATGAAGAGCCTGAACCTGGCTTATACGGAAAATACCGGTGTAGGTACAGTGGTTCATGTGGCGGTAGACGGTAACTATGCAGGATACATCCTGATCTCCGATGTGATCAAGGATGGTGCGAAGGAAGCAATTGCCTCCCTGAAAAATTCCGGCGTGAAGAAATGCATCATGCTGACCGGTGACAGCAAAACAGTTGCAGAACATGTGGCCGGTGAGTTAAAATTAGATGAGGTACACAGTGAGCTGCTTCCCGCAGACAAGGTAAGCTGCGTGGAGAAGCTGTTGCAGGAGAAGGGTGCGAAGGAAAAACTGGCATTCGTGGGCGATGGTATCAACGATGCACCGGTATTGTCCCGTGCTGACATCGGTATCGCCATGGGAGCACTTGGTTCTGATGCAGCCATTGAAGCTGCAGACGTGGTCCTGATGGATGACAATCCTGCCAAGATTGCCCTGGCTATGCGGATTTCCCGCAAATGTCTGCGTATCGTCTACGAGAACATCGTATTTGCGCTGGCAGTCAAGGCCATCTGCCTGATCCTGGGTGCGCTGGGTATCGCCAACATGTGGGTTGCTATCTTCGCAGATGTAGGAGTGATGGTACTGGCTGTTCTCAATGCCATCAGATGCCTGCGCATTAAAAACAATTAACCGGATGCAGTAAAAATATGTCGGCGTCATGAGATAGCCGGTATTCCGGGAGAACAGGTGAACATGCAGACTTTTTTTTCAGAAATTACAGCACTGTGCAGGAACGAACAATTTCTGCACAGTGTGATGGAAAAATATCATTATGATCCGGAAGAATATCCCAATCTGAAGAGGTTGGCAGGTGAGATGATCCCCTGCCTGGAGACAGAAGCGGGATGGCAGGACAGAGAAATCAAAGAGACTTTTCCCGGGAGGGATCAGTCTTTTTTGGCTGTAGGCATTACCCTGGGAAAAGGGATCGATGCACTGCAGGAAAAGTATTTGCAGAACGGATTTCTGACAGAGAGTTATATGATCGAGGTGCTGTCCAGTGAATTATTATTAAAAAGCTACCGGGTTTATACAGAGTGGGTGGCTGTACATCGGAATCTGCGTGTTGCCAGATTGCATTTTTTAGGTGGGAAGATTTCTGAGACTTCAGAACCCCCAATAAGCAGCCTGCTGCAGCTGGCGAACCTTCCCATGCTTCTGCAGGAGCTTGCATTGCCGGTTACCTGTAATGCAGCATATTGCATGATCCCGAAAAAAAGTGTGGTATTTTATGCGGAGCTGACGAAGGATCCTTTTACCAAATGTGCCGGAATCTGTCTCGGGTGCGGCAGGAGAGACTGCCCGAACCGCATGGAGGAAAAAGAGAATTTTCCTTTGCGATTTGCGGATATGACGGACCGTCCGTTGTCTTATGGGTATGCCAGAATTTTTTCCAAAAGCACAGATGAAAATGGAAGATAACGTACAAAACAGAAGCCTCTATTGCCCGAAATATTCGGAAAATCCTATAGTCATACCCGGAGCAGGGCATTGAAGGTTTCCTCTAAATTCAGTCTGCCGTAGCCCCATTCCCGGTTGGGGTAGTTCAGACCCTGTGTACGCACGGCACCGCGTATGAAATAACTGCGGATCTCCCGGCTTTCCGCCAGCCGGTTATTGCCCTCAATGACTGACCATTGGAAAAACTGTGCTACGGCTCCGGCAGTGATAGCAGCAGCCATGCTGCTTCCCGTACGGCGTCCGTCAATGGTGGAGATGTTTACTCCGGGAGCGGATAAGTCCGGACGGATCTGACCGGTGCGTCCGAAGCCTCTGCCGGATTCTGCGTAAAAACTGTTATTTTCCGCGTTGTAAGTAGAAACGCTCAGAACCTCCGGCGCCATCGAGGGCTCCGTCAAAGTCATGTCGGGATCCGGATTGAGAAAATATACCGGAGTAGACAGAAATTCTGTGATAGGCAGCCACATGTGAAAATTACCGTTATATAAACTACCGGAAGCAGAGACATGAAAGGTCCAGATACCGGGGGTAGGATCCTGGATGCGTACAAGGATCAGTTCCTCGCCGGAATTTTCTTCCACAAGAGCAGAGTCGATAGTGACTCTGCTTTTTTCGTAGATAAAGGAATAGGTCACGCTTTGTTGCAACCCAAGGCGCAGTTCGGGAATATTTTCCCCGCCGGGAGTGCGGATGCTCAGATTAAAAGCATCCGGCAGAGCACCCCAAAGCTCCAGCCAGAATCCGATACAGCCTTCGCTGACCCGGAGCTCCACATCCCGGGAATCCTCCCCAGGTGTCTGAGCGCTTAGTCTTCCATGGTAATGGTGTGAGGCGTTCCCTTCATTTCCCCCGCAGACGATGGCGGCACGGCTTCTGCGGACAGCGAGGGAAGAAAGATACCGTGACAGGGAGGAATTGCCCGCATGATCTCCCTGGTTGGTTCCCAGACCCAGACAGATGACTACCGGACGCTCGAAGAGCCGCACGAAGGATTCCGCGTATTTGATGCCCAGCATAATATCATTTTCCTGATAGGCGGGAACACCCTCGGGCACCAGATAAAAGCTGCGCAGATATTGCTTACATTCCTTGAGCTTCACCACGACGATGTCGGCACCCGGTGCAGCACCGATATAAGGACTGCCTTGTCTGACGATACTGCCGGCTGCGACTCCGGCGAGGATACTGCCGTGTCCGTTTTCGTCCCTGGAGGGAACGATGGAATAAGGATCCTCGGAACGCAACGCCAGGTTAATATCCTCTCTGCGGTATTCAGAACCATATTTTAACCCATCAGGGGGCGCTCCGGTCTGAACCGTCTGATCCCAGATCGCCAGGACACGGCTGTTGCCGTTCTCGTCCAGAAACACAGGATTTTGGTAATCAATACCGGTATCGATAAAACACAGGATCACGCCCTGCCCCGTGAGACTTAGGGGTGGACGCTGCACCTGGGTGATCCCACTGGCAATCAGACTTGCCGGATCAAAGGGAGCGGCACCGGGTGGCGTCTCACCGGAGGGAGATAGCTGCATGAGCCCGTAAAGCTTCGGCATATTGTGATAGGGGAAAAAATCAATCTTTGGATTGCGGATTCCCAGATTGGCCAAATACAAAATCAAAAAATCTTCTCCGATGCGTTCATAACAATTATTGTCATCTCCCAGAAATTCCGATGCGGAAAAGTCTGTGATAATGTCATAGGTGTCCTCTGACAGGATCATTTCCTTGCAGTCCATGGCGTTACTCCGAAGAATCCATTTTTATAATATATACAACGGGATGAATTTTGGTGTGTATGCGTGGGGAGATCCATGACATAAGGGAAAAGCTATAGTACATAAAATATTATGAATATTATAGAAGAGACGGGTAGAAATACCGGTAAGGGATCGTGAGATGTGGGAAAATCCTATTTTCAAAAAAGTATGGGAAGTCGGGAAAAAATCAGCGGTATTGATGAAGAAACATTATAAGAATGGTCTGATGTTGGGAGTGCTCTTGCTGGCAATGTTTTTCCTCGGAAGAAGCATCGGAGCCATTGCCTACGGTCTGCGTATGCAGCGGGAAATAAAGACACAGGCGACGGCGGGAACTGCGCTGGAGAACACCGAAGCGTTATTTTCAGCAGAAAACTGGGGATTGGGATTCGGGACGGAAGGAACACAGCCCACCGGCACGGCATCTGCGGAAAAACTAAAAAAGTACAATGCCTATTATGTGGGAGATGCGGAGGAGAAAAAAATCTATCTCACTTTTGACTGCGGCTATGAGAATGGTAATAGTTCCGCCATATTGGATGCATTGAAAAGGCACAATGCACCGGCGACCTTTTTTGTGGTAGGACATTTTCTGGAGTCGGCGCCGGAGATGGTGAAACGCATGGTGGAGGACGGACATACGGTGGGAAACCATACCTATCATCATTATGACATGTCGAAAATTTCTGATCCGGCGGTTTTCCGGAAAGAGATGGATGACGTGAGAACTCTTTTTCAGGAGACCACCGGCACGGAGATGGCAATGTACTACCGGCCGCCCCAGGGAAAATACAGTGAGACGAATCTGCAGATGGCAAAGGATCTGGGGTATGCCACTTTTTTCTGGAGCCTCGCGTATGTGGACTGGAACGTGGATGCCCAGCCCAGCCACGAGGAAGCTTTTTCCAAGCTGACAGGCAGGATCCACCCCGGAGCGGTGGTGCTGTTACATAATACCTCGAAGACCAATGGGGAGATTCTGGATGAGCTGCTCACGAAATGGGAAGAAATGGGTTATACCTTCGGAAAATTGGAAGAACTGGTGCAGTAGGGTTTGACTTCCCCTGCCCCATACCCTATAATAGAGGACAGAAAAATATACTGGAGGACAACCATGGAAAAAGAACTGGTAGTTGTCATTGATTTTGGCGGACAGTACAATCAGCTGGTCGCCAGAAGAGTCAGAGAATGCAACGTATATTGCGAGATCTACTCTTACAAGACAGACTTGAATAAGATAAAAGCGATGAATCCCAAGGGAATCATCCTGACCGGCGGCCCCGCAAGCTGCTATGAACCCGGTGCAGCTACCTGCTCCGAGGATCTGTTTCACTTAGGAGTTCCCGTGCTGGGACTCTGTTACGGCGCACAGCTGATGACCCATGTGCTGGGTGGTAAGGTAGAACGTGCAGCCGTTCGGGAATATGGCAAGACTGAGGTGAAGGTAGACCGCAGTTCCAAGCTGTTTTCCGATGTATCCGAGAATACGATCTGCTGGATGAGCCATTTCGACTATATTTCGAAACTGGCACCCGGCTTCCGTGCCGTAGCTACCACTGCAAACTGCCCTGTGGCAGCAGCAGAGTGCGTAGAGCGCGGACTGTATGCAATCCAGTTCCATCCGGAAGTACTCCACACGGTGGAAGGCTCCAAGATGCTGTATAATTTCGTACGTAATATCTGCGGATGTTGCGGTGACTGGAAGATGGATTCCTTCGTGGAAGAGTCTATTAAGGCAATTCGTGAGAAGGTTGGTAATGGTAAAGTCCTCTGTGCATTGTCCGGCGGCGTGGATTCCTCCGTGGCAGCAGTACTGTTATCCAAGGCAGTCGGCGAGCAGCTGACCTGTGTCTTCGTAGATCACGGCCTGCTCCGTAAGAATGAAGGCGATGAGGTAGAAGCAGTCTTCGGCCCCAACGGCAATTACGATCTGCACTTCATCCGTGTGAATGCGCAGGAGCGTTTCTACAGCAAGCTGGCAGGTGTATCCGAGCCGGAGCATAAGAGAAAGATCATCGGCGAAGAGTTCATCCGTGTGTTCGAGGAAGAAGCGAAGAAGATCGGTGCCGTGGATTTCCTGGTACAGGGAACCATCTATCCCGATGTGGTAGAGAGCGGACTGGGCGGTGAATCCGCAGTGATCAAGTCCCACCACAACGTAGGCGGCCTGCCCGACTATGTAGATTTCAAGGAGATCATCGAGCCTCTGCGCAACCTGTTCAAGGATGAGGTCCGTAAGGTAGGACTGGAGCTTGGCATTCCGGAGCATCTGGTATTCCGTCAGCCGTTCCCCGGTCCCGGACTGGGTATCCGTATCATCGGCGAAGTGACCGCTGAGAAGGTCAAGATCGTACAGGATGCAGATGCCATCTACCGCGAGGAAATCGTTAACGCAGGTCTGGATCGCGAGATCAACCAGTACTTCGCAGCCTTGACCAATATGAGATCCGTAGGCGTTATGGGTGATGAGAGAACCTATGATTACGCCATCGCACTGAGAGCCGTGAAGACCATCGACTTCATGACCGCAGAGAGCGCACAGATCCCTTATGAAGTATTACAGAAGGTGACCAGCAGGATCATCAATGAGGTGAGCCATGTGAATCGGGTAATGTATGATATTACCAGTAAGCCGCCCGGAACGATTGAGTTTGAGTAGTAAACAGAGAGCCGGGAAGCCGCATAAACAGCGGACTTCCTGGCTCTTAGTATGTGGCGTGATACCTTTTTGATACCTGTTTTATTGAAAAAATAGATTTTCTTCTTCTTCAAATCTTAGATCTAGATATTCATGGATAGCAATTTCTATATCATTTATATTTTGAATAAGTGCTTTTCCGTTAGATAAGTTTTCTTTATAAAATTCCATATAGGTTGTTCTGCGCCTGACAGCAGATGATTTTTCGTTTGGTACGGGACGACATTTTTCTGGAATTAGATAGGATAATATACTATTTTCTAAATCTGTTAACAAATTAGGGGTGTATAGAATTAAATGATAATTTTGAAACCAATATGCTTCATCTGTGTTATTCTTTAAAGTATTAATATCCTGTTCAGAAAATAAGTGAATGCTAAGATAATATGAAATTAGCACTTGATTTTTTGAACACAAAACTAATTCAGTATTTTCTGCTAATATATCTGTAAACCCTAATTCACCAATTGCATAAAAATAGTATAGTTGTTCTTCATGAAACGAAGTTTTTAGGGATTCCTTAAACCGTATCTTGAAAAATTTCTTTACTTTATTTTTATCAAAGTTATTCATATAGCGAAACTTGTCAATACAATATAATAGTGATTCTGGAGAAGTTCTAAAAATATAACATAATTGATGGTAGTCATATTCTTTTGTGATGAATTTTTCTAAATTTAGTGTTCTGAAATATTTTGTTTTAAAAAAGTTGTTAATAAATACTCTTTTTTGCTTTTCATCGTATAATTGAGATATACGGTACACAATTTGATTTATAAAAACCAATTTATTTTGCGAACTTTCGCTGCTGTAATGTGTATTACAATGTGCAATTAATTTTTTCCAATATCTTGCAATTACATTATAAGAATTAAATTTTTCATAATCCCATATTTCATATTTGTTTTCGTTTCCTTGCAAATCGAATTGATCTAAAATAGAATAAAATATTTGGATTATTTTACTTACGTCCTCTTTGTTACAAAAGAAATAAAAATCATCGGAAAAATATGTAAAATCACAAACGATATTTTGCTCTACAAGCGCATTTTCAAGAACATAACTTATTTTTGTTAAATGTTGTTCAGCAAAATATAGAGATAAATAGTTACCCATAATCAAGCCGTTTGTAGCTCCAAAATTCATATTTGTAATATAGCGGTCAGGTAAGCCATTAAAATCTAAATAGTGAGTATATAATCGCCCATAGAATTCCTTTATATCTAATTTGATTAGATTGTCATAGACACATAGCTCTTCAAAGTCATTTTCTAATTGAACATCATATTCCCCAATCGCAAAATCCCCTGTATTTAATCGAACAGATAATCGTTTATGAGAAGTGTCAAGTTGTTGCGGATCATCAAAGTGTGGAAATGTTTTAAAATGTTCATAAGCACAAGTTAAAGAAATAATATTGGGAAGCTTCAAGGTGCGAAAGCTATTATCATTTTTTCGTATGGTAAATTTGATAGGTTTTGTCCAACAAGTATCATCAATGTCTATGGAAGCTGGACTTGTTGGGAAAATTATATTGTCTATATTTATAAAATGCCGAATAGAGTTTTTAAAATTATAAATATTATTATAATCCATTATATTTTCTCCAATCATAACTGTTATTTTTCTTGTCATTTCCCTGTTCATCAACGCTGCTGCTGGAAGCAGGCCAGTTGATTTTCCATTCAAAATATTCGTCCTCTGAAATTTCTCCGCTTTTTAGCTGTTCTTTCCGCAAACACCATTCACGCAGAAATTCATTTACCAGACCATAATCAATCCACATACCGACAGGGGCATGAGCAGGCCATTCGTCACTATCATTATAGCGAACAGACTTATCATCAGAAGCGTTGCACTTGCCGGGATTGCGGACAAGCTGGAACAGATGAAAGGTATTGCGGTTGTCCTCGTCAAGCCAGAAAAAAGTCTGCATAATGTCCTCGGCGCAGCCGGGGGCTTCGGTAATAAAATTGATATAGTTGACATTCAAAATTTTGGCAATTTCCATGAGAGTATCTTTTTTGGGAACACGATAGCCGGATTCATATTGTGCTACACGAACATCAGCGTTGCGCTCCTCATATCCCAGCTTCAATCCTAGTTCCCGTTGTGTTAATCCCCGAAATGTGCGGATTCTCTTAATTCGTTCTCCCAGTGTCATAATTCTGTGTCCTTTCCTTAAAATTTACAAGTTACACACCATAATCCATTCTTCTTTGTTTTCCCGTATAATATCAAAGCCGATTTTTCGATACATTTCAGTCGCATAATTAGCCTTTTGAACAGAAAGTGAAACACGTTTATAACCATGTGTTTTCAACAAAGATAGCATTTCTTTCATCATATCGGTTCCTATCCCCTGTCCCCGGTATTCTTTGTATAGAGAGATGGCAAGAGAGGGCGTTTCATCATCAATATGTCCGTAATCGTGTATAATGCGTACCCAGACAGCACCAACGATTTTTTGTTCAACTTCTGCGACTAATGCGAAATCAGCTTTTGATGCCCCGAAGCGGTCAACATAAATTTGTAATTCGGGAGAAGCGATAATATTTTTCGGTGGCGGCTTTATACCGTCTGGAATAAAAATAGCTTCGTATAGAAATTCATTCAATAGAGGATATTCCATTACCGTCATTTCTCGTATCGTGTATTCCATAAAGCTCTCCTGTGAAAATAGTTATCCCGTTTCCTACATTGTAGCATACCTAAAATAATACGGCAACAAAAACTTATCAGAAATGCTAAATTTAATAAAAAAGATAAACTTAACAAAAAAGCTATTGACAATAGCAGAAATGTTAAGTATACTGAAAATACAGAATTTAACAAAAAAGTTAAAAATCCAAAAGGAGGACGTGTATTTGAAAAATGATTTATTTGTAACAGCCGGAGAAGTGGCGCAGGACTTAGGCATTTCCAAACCATTTGCTTATAAGCTGGTGCGGCAGATGAACGAAGAACTGGAAGCAAATGGTTTTATCACAATCGCCGGACGAGTGAGCAGAAAATACTATGAAGAAAAATTTTATGGCATGGCACAGGCGAATTAGGAAAGGAGTGAGATTATGGCGGCGTACAAAGACGAACAGCGGGGAACATGGTATGTGTCCTTTCACTATTATGACTGGACTGGTAAGAATTGCCGGAAAGTTAAGAGGGGATTTAAGACCAAACGGGAAGCAACAGAGTGGGAACGGCATTTCCGTATGAAAGAAGCGGCTGACTTGGATATGACTTTTGAGGAATTTGTTCAGGCATACACAAGAGATATGAAGCCGAAACTGAAACACAATACCTGGCTGACGAAAGAGCATATCTTGAGGACAAAGCTACTGCCCTATTTCAAGGATAAGAAAATGCGTGATATTCGTCCGAAAGATATTATCCAGTGGCAGAATGAACAGATTTCCTATCGTGATGAAAAAGGAAAGCCTTATGCTCCGACTTATTTGAAAACTCTGCAATCAGAATTGAGTGCACTGTTTAATCATGCGGTACGGTTCTATGAACTGAAAAGCAATCCTGTTGTAAAGGCGGGGCCATTGGGAAAGGGAAAAGCGGAGGAAATGTTGTTCTGGACAAAAGAGGAATATCTGAAATTCATTGAAACGGTAAAGGACAAACCATATTCCTATCATGCGTTTCAGATATTGTACTGGTGCGGTTTACGAGTGGGCGAACTGTTAGCTCTCACGTCGCAGGATATTGATTTTGATAACAAAGTCATTCGGATAACAAAATCTTATCAGCGATTGGAGGGTAAAGATGTAATTACAGACCCGAAAACTCCGAAAAGCAAACGAAATGTAAGTATGCCGGATTTCTTATGTGAAGAACTGAAAGATTATATCGGCAGATTATACGGGATTCTTCCCACTGACCGTATCTTTCATCTGACAAAAAGCTTTCTGCACCATGAAATGACAAGAGGGGCGAAAAAAGCGGGAGTGAAACGCATTAGAATCCACGATTTGCGACATTCTCATGTATCACTGCTTATCAGCATGGGATTTTCGGCGGTATCAATCGGAAACAGGGTGGGGCATGAAAGCGTGGATATTACTTATCGCTATGCTCATATGTTCCCGACGGAACAGACACAAATGGCAAAATTGCTGGATGAAGAATTTAAGGAGGGCGCAGAGGAATGAGCGGCACACACAAATATCCGACAATCAGTTTCCGTATCTCTCCGAGAGAGAGGGAAGAAATCGAAGCAAAGATTTTCACAAGCGGCATGAAGAAAAAAGATTATTTTGTCCGTTCCTGCATTTATAACCGGGTGTGCGTGGTAGGCAAGAAAGAAACAGTTTATCAGATTGTGGAACGGTTGCAGGAAATGGAGAATCGGCTGGTGGAACTGGCGGAGCAAATTGATGGCAAAAAGCCGGGGATTACTTCCGAAGAAATCAGAGATTTGCGGGAAGCCTATGAAGATATGCTGAAAGCAATTCTTTGGATGTTGGACGGTGCAAGGTATCTGTGGCAAGGCGAAGAAAAAAGCCCTGACAGCGGCAACTGTTAGGGCTGTGATAACTGGAAAACCTCTGTTATCAACAATCACAATTCAAGTATAGCAGAGGTTTCTTCCAGTGACAACGAAATTTTTCAGAAATGGAGGTCTTTATGGAAGAAACAAGAACAGAATTACAGATGATTAAAATGTCGGAGATACAGTCGCAGGAGGTAGCGTGGCTGTGGTATCCGTTTATCCCCTATGGGAAGCTGACGATTGTGCAGGGCGATCCGGGGGACGGTAAGACAACGCTAGTGCTGAATATAGCGGCGAAGCTGTCAAAGGGCGAGGGTATAGACAGTGAGATGAAGCTGACGGAGTCGCTGGCTGTGATTTACCAGAGTGCAGAGGACGGGCTTGCCGATACAGTAAAGCCCCGGCTGGAAGCGGCAGGAGCAAACTGTGAAAATATTTCCGTCATTGACGAGAGCGTAAAATCACTTTCCATGATAGATGAACGTCTGGAAGAAGCGGTCATAAGGACAAAGGCGAAGCTGCTGATCTTAGACCCGATACAGGCATATCTCGGCGGCGGTATGGATATGAACCGGGCGAACGAAGCAAGGGATATGACAAAGAAGCTGGCGGCTCTGGCGGAGAAATATCAATGTGCTATTGTGCTTGTAGGACATATGAACAAAGCAGCGGGAAATAAGGCGGCGTACCGGGGCATGGGTTCCATTGATTTCTTTGCAGTGGCAAGGAGCGTCCTGCTGGTCGGCAGAGTGGAGGGCGAAGCGAATATAAGGGCGGTAGTCCAGATAAAAAATAATCTTGCGGCGTTCGGACACCCGAAAGCCTTTGAATTATCAGAGGACGGTTTTCAATGGCTCGGAGATTATGAGATTACCGCAGATGAAGTGCTGGGCGGTATTGCTCCGAAAGCGAATAAGCTGGAACAGGCGAAGCGTCTGCTCCGGGAAGTGGCGGAAACAAATAATGCCATGCAGAGCAATGAGATTTTCAATCTGGCGGAGGAACAGGGCATATCCAGACGGACGCTTGAAAATGCGAAAAAGGAATTGGGTATTAGAGCAAAGCGGATAAACAACTCATGGTATTGGGAACTGGATAAAATCAAACTGGAATAAGGCAACAGCGCAACAATGCAGAGTATATAGAATTTGCGGGCTTGGTGTCTGCAAGGTTGCAAAAGATATAGACCTTGCGTTGTTGCAGTCTTAAAAAGGAGGGCGAATATGATACGACAGCCGGAATGGGGAACAAGAAACGTGAACAGATATTTTTATGAGAGCGAAGCCCGGAGGATTGCCGCACTCAATGAAATATTCGGGAATGTGGAACTGACTGCGGAAGAAATGCAGACGCTGGTATGGCTGTGCGGGTGGGAGGCATGTACGGTAGAAAATGTACTTTCGGCTATCCGAAAAGCTATAGCGGCGGAAGCAAAGCGGCGGGAACAGCCGCTCCGTCCGTAGGACGGAAAAGCCCTCGGCAGAGCGCAAAGGCAGCTTTTGATAGAGCGGAGCCTGTCAAAAGTGCTTTTGCGTTACTTTCGGCGAAAGTAACAAAGCCTATGCGCCGTATCCGGCGCTGATTACCCGGACAGGGAGAAAGGATATTGATTGAAGCGAACGATCAGCTTTATGACAGGGAAAGGTTCTGTCAACCATAACAGCAGAAAATTCCATGCAAAAAATACTGACCCGGAGCGGAGTTATCTGAATGTAGAATATTGCAACGAAAATCTCAAAGACGTGTATCACGAATTATTTGATGAAGCACTCGCCCGTTACAATGAAAAGCAAACCAGAGGTAACCGCCGGATTGATGATTACTATGAGAAAATCCGTTCTAGCAAGCAGGAGAAGCCATTTCATGAGATTATCCTGCAAATCGGGGATAAGGACAACATGGGAGCAAAAACAGAGAATGGACAGCTTGCGGCAAAGGTGCTTGATAAATATATGCAGGACTTCCAGCGGCGCAATCCTACGTTGAAGGTGTTCAGCGCCTATCTTCACATGGATGAAGCTACCCCACATCTCCATATTGATTTTGTACCGTATATGACAGGAAGCAAGCGAGGGCTTGATACAAGAGTATCACTGAAACAGGCGTTATCTACTCTCGGATTTAAAGGAGGGACAAGGCGGGAGACGGAGTTAAATCAGTGGGTAGCTTATGAGAAAGAACAGCTTGCCGCTGTCATGCTGGAACATGGGATTGAGTGGGAGCAGAAAGGAACACATGAAAAGCATTTATCTGTTCTGGATTTTGAGAAAAAAGAGCGGGCAAAGGAAGTTGCGGAATTGGAACAATCTATTTCTGACGGGAAAGAACGATTATCAAATATTCAGATTCAGCAGAGGAAAGCGGAGCAGAAAACAGAGCAGATACGACAGGAGGGCGAAGCAATCCGGCAGGAAGTATCGGAACTTTCGGAAACAAGTAATTTGCTGAAGGAGCAGGCGGCAACGCTGGCAGAGGATAAGGAAAAGCTGCTATCTGACAATGAGAAGCTGGAAAAACAACAGAAAAAATTGCAACAGGAGATTGAGAAAATGGTTCAGTCTAAGGCAATCATGGAACAGAACATACACGCCTATGACGAGGACGAGAAATGGCAGTTACCAGAGCCGGGAGCGTTGATGTCAGCAAAGGCTTATAAGGATAAAAAAGCTGTGCCACTGGTGGAAAAACTGAAAGAAGTGGTAAAAGCATTGACGATTAAATGCGTCCAGCTTGCAGAACAGGGAAAGAAACTGAAAGATAAAGTTACCCGACAGGAACAGCAGATCAGCCGCTTGACGAATAAGGTCATGGAGCAGAGTGATACCATAGGCCGATTGCAGGAAAAAGCAGCGGATTTAGGGCGTTTAGAGCGTTATTTCGGCAGAGAACAGGTACAGTCGATCGTAGAGCGGTCTAAGGCTCTGGAACGGGCAGAAAAGGTAAATAAGCACCCGAAACGTGCATTTGAAATGAGCAGATAGGGGGATTGATAGAGTGACGGATATGGAGAAAAAAGTCATGGTTCGGCTGTGTGCGAAAATCCTTTCGGAAACAGATTTGTATGATACGGATATGGAAGTTCGCAATCTGATTGATTGGATATGTGTATCAGAGCAGATAAAATCAAATAATAATGAGATACGCAGTCTGATCGGGGAATATAAGAGGATAGAGCCGGATTGCCGGGAGGGGGTAAGGGTGCAGTTAGAGCGGATGAAATCACTCTGTAAAGAACGTGACAGCTTGTATGAGAAGCAGAACGATTTGAAAGGACAGAAACAGAAAATCGAGAGGGTGTTGGAACGGTAGGAATTGGGGGCATGGCGGTGGCTATGTTCCTTATTTCTTGTGGTAAAATTGCTGATAGTATGCTAAAATCAAAGTGCAGAGATAAAAACACAACGTAGGGGATAACATCTCCTATAGAGCTGGTAGGTAGTCCAGCCGCACCGCTTTGGTGTAAGTAGCCCTCCCTCCTTGGGTCGTCCGTTCTTTGTTCAGTACAATTTTTAAGGAGGAATTGTCATGGACAAAGTATCGGGTAGATTGACAGTATTTTTTGAGGAACCATTCTGGATAGGTGTGTTTGAACGCATATCGGAGGGAAAGTTATCTGTATGCAAGGTTACGTTTGGAGCGGAGCCGAAAGATTATGAGGTATACGATTTTATTCTGAAAAATTACTATCGACTGAAATTTAGTCCGGCTGTGGCAACTGATGTAAAAGAAGCTGGCCGCAATCCGAAACGGGTACAGCGAGAAGTGCATAAACAGGTACAGAATACCGGTATAGGCACAAAATCGCAGCAGGCTTTGAAATTGCAGCAGGAGCAGTTGAAAACTGAACGTAAGACTGTGAGCCGGGAACAACGGGAAGCAGAGAAACAGCGGCAGTTTGAACTGAAACAGCAGAAAAGGAAAAAGAAGCATAGGGGCAGGTAATACCTGTTCCTATCTTTCTACAGAAGCATTTGAGATAGGGGGATTCCATATGGAAAATTATTTGCCGTACATAGTATCAGTAGTTTGTGCTTTGATTTCTGGCTTTGCAAGTTATGCTGTTGCAAGAAAGCAGAGCAGAGAGGATATTAAAAAACTTGAAAAGACTTATGAGTTGGACTTGGAAAAGGAAAAAGAAAAGCATAAAATGGAAATTGATAAATTGCAGTTAGAACATAAGAATCAATTAGAGTTGCAACAAAAACAGTTTGAAAATCAATTAGGTAGTGATATGATGAATACGCTTATCTCTGAGGCGATGAAGATGCCAGAGGTAAAAAGACAAATTTCGCAAGGCATGAATACAGCAGGTAATAAAAGACGGTAATTTTTTTACTGTGGGATAAGTATATATTAGTGGTCCTTAGCATATAATTTTAATGGAAAGCTCTATTGACTTTCCTCTTTGCGCTTGCTAGAATGTAGGTACAAAGAAAGTTTACCACTGACCGATATGTGGTATATAAATGGTCGGGTTGAAAGTTTACCGCTGACCGATATGCGGTATATAAATGGTTGGGTCGAAAGTATAGTCCTTCGCCGCAAGGCGAGGGACTTTTCCGTAATGAGGACAGGCAAATGAAGAAAACAGGCTTTTACATTATCAAGGATAAATTTTTTGAAGATATGCCAGATCCGTATCTCAAAGGAAATAAGGCAGGAAACAGACCACATTATTACTGCCTTGAAGATACAAGTACCGGGATATATTGGATGATACCATTGTCTAGCCGCATTGACAAATACAGACGGATTATGGAGAAAAAAGAAAAAACCGGGAAATCTTGCGATATTCTTCATATCGCCAAACTGGACGACAGCCGGGAGAGCGCATTTCTGATACAAGATATGTTTCCGATAACAGAAGAATACATAGAACGGGAATATACAATCGCCGGAAATCATCTGATGTTGACGAGTGAGCATACCGCCAGAGAGATTGAGCAAAAAGCGAGAAAAGTTATGGGGATGTTGAAGCGAGGTATTAAGTTTACTCCAACGCAGCCGGACGTTATGGCGATATTAGAGAAGTTGAGGGAGCGCCGATAGCTTTTCCTTATTGGTGTAATAATTACATGGTGCTAGCACCATGTAGATAGAGCAATTAAGGAGAAATATTCGTGATACCCGTATGATACCTGTTTGATCGGAAACTATGAATAAAGCGTGAAATTTGGATATTATGAATATAAAAATCTGCAAAAGACAATTATATATTTAACGATTATGTTATGGTTACAGGGAGTTTGAATAACGGATTAAAATGCCGAAAGCTTGTATTTATGCGGGCTTCCGGCATTTGTTTTATCAAATGGCTCTAGTTTGGCTCTATTCGTGGGGAGAGTAATGACTTTCATAAATCAATATATTGCGTTGCTAGGTTGATTAGGAGAAAAGATGACAGATAATGAAAAGAGATTTATAAAAAGTATATTTTCGGGAGACAGTAGTGGTCATGACTATTATCATACGATACGAGTATATAAACTGGCTACTAAAATCGCAAAACAGGAAAATGCAGATGTTAAAATAGTGCAGTTGGCGGCTCTGTTACATGATGTTGACGATATTAAGCTTTCTCCGGACACTTATGTTACCAAGAAAAATGCAGTTGATTTTATGACAATTAATAAAATAGATGGTAAAAGGATAGAGGCGGTACGCAAAATTATAGATGAGGTTTCATTCGCAGGAACTAATTCGGTCGTACCTGATACCATAGAAGGAAAGTGTGTGCAGGATGCGGACCGACTGGATGCTATAGGAGCTATTGGAATTGCCAGAACATTCGCATATGGCGGCAGTAGGGGAAGAAAGATTTATGATCCGGAAATAAAACCTAAAATGGGAATGAACAAAGAAGAGTATTGGAATAATCAAGATTCTACAAGCATCAATCATTTCTATGAAAAGTTGCTCTTGTTAAAAGACATGATGAATACGACTGAGGGAAAGAAACTGACAGAACACAGACAGGCTGTAATGCAGGAATTTCTTAATGAGTTTATGATAGAATGGGAAGGGAAAATGTGATGGAAGTAAAATTTTATGATACAGTTAATGATGAACTATTGAAGTTTGCAGTAATAATCTCACAGAGCAACGGCAAGTGGGTATTCTGTAAGCATAAAGAAAGAGATACCTATGAAGTGCCGGGAGGGCATCGAGAAACAGGCGAAAATATTCTCGAAACCGCTAAAAGGGAACTCCAGGAAGAAACAGGAGCAGTAAAATATGAGATAAAGCCAATCTGTGTATATTCAGTGATAGGCAAGACAAGAGTAAATGATACAGGCGAGGAAACCTTTGGAATGCTTTATTTTGCGGAGATAAATGAATTCGCTAAAGAATTACATAGTGAAATGGAAAAGGTTATATTAATGGATGAGTTGCCTGAGAATTGGACATATCCGTTGATTCAGCCTAAATTGATTGAAAAATATATGCAGATAGAAAAGCAGTCTTACAGTCGGATACAGCTGGCAGCGAAACAGACTATAGAATACATAAAGAATACTATCAAGCCGGAAATGAATTTACTCGAGATTCGAAAGTTATGTGAGGAAAAACTGTTAGAGTTGGGTGCAGATTCGTTTTGGTATTGGGATGTTGGTGCATTTGTATTTGCAGGAGATGAAACATGCGTTTCTGTATCTGGTAAGCAGTATGTAACTTCGGATAGAGTTATAGGAAACAACGATATAATAACCATTGATTTAAGCCCGCAGGCAGGTAATATATGGGGAGATTATGCGAGAACTATTATTGTAGAAAACGGCATGGTTGTAGAGGATATAGGACTGATTGAAAATCCGGAATGGAAAAGCGGTCTGCAGATGGAAGAAAAATTACATATAGAATTATTACGTTTTGTCACGAAGGAAAAAAACTTTGAAGAATTGTACTATCATATGAATGAGTACATCGTAGAAAATGGTTTTGTCAATCTTGATTTTATGGGCAACCTGGGACATTCTATTGTAAAAACCAAAGGTGATAGAGTTTACATTGAAAAAGGTAATATGACCAAACTTGCTGATGTAAAATATTTTACATTTGAACCGCACATAGCATTTCCAGATTCAAAGTATGGATATAAGAAAGAGAATATTTATTACTTTGACGAAAATGGGTTGATGGAACTTTAAAAGAAGGTAAAGAAAATGAATGTTATTTTTGATATGGATGGACTGATGTTTGATACAGAGAAAGTGTTTATAAAGGCTTGGGATTATGCTGGTGAAAGGATTGGTATTGGGAAAGCTGGATATATGGTCTATAAAACTTTAGGTATGAGCATTGTTGCCTCTTATGAGATTTGGAACGAAGAGTTTGGTGATCGGTATAATCAGGAAGAATTGCGTAAATACACAAAAGAATTTCTGAAAAACTATTATGAAAATAATAAAGTGCCTGTAAAGCAAGGATTGTATGTCTTGTTGGAGTATTTGAAAAATGCAAATGCCAAGTTGGCAGTTGCTTCTTCATCACCGCGTTGGGAAGTGGAAAAACATCTAAATGATGCCGGAATTATAGATTGCTTTTCCGCAATTATTTGTGGAGACATGGTTGAGAAATCTAAGCCAGCGCCGGACATTTACATAAAAGCCTGTGAAATGTTAAATGAAAATCCTGAAGAGTGTATAGCTCTTGAAGATTCAAAAAACGGATTACTATCGGCTTACAGAGCGGGATGTAAGCCAATCATGGTTCCGGATTTGTGGCAACCGGATGAAGAAATATTGCAGATAATAAAGGGCAAGTATTCCGATTTGGAACAGGTGAAAAAGGCGTTTGAAAGTGGTGAAATATAGAAACAAGGAGGCACAACAGTGAATATTCTAGTTATTGGTGGAACACGATTTTTTGGTATACATATGGTTAATGAGCTTTTAACCGCAGGTCATGATGTAACAATTGCAACACGTGGGAAGGCATCAGATTCATTTGGGGATAAGGTTAAAAGGATATTTCTGGAAAGGACTAAGGAAGAAAGTGTACGAGAGGCATTAAGTGGTACTCATTACGATGTAGTAATTGATAAAATTGCATATTGCTCAAATGATATTAAGTATGTGATGGATGTTATAGATTGTGATAAGTATATTTATATGTCAAGCACATCTGTGTATAACCCGAAACATATCAATACCGTTGAGGCAGATTTTGATGGAATTGAAAATGAACTGATATGGTGTGATAGAAAATCATTCCCTTATGAGCAAATAAAGCGTCAGGCAGAGTATGCGTTATGGCAGCAGTATCCAGAAAAGAAATGGATTGCTGTCAGATATCCATTTGCCATTGGAAAGGATGATTATACAAAAAGGCTGTTGTTCTATGTAGAACATACTATGAAATCCATTCCAATGAATATTGACAATGTTGATTATCAGATGAGTTATATTCGTTCCGACGAAGCAGGAAAATTCCTTGCATTTTTAGTGGATAAAGATGTTAAGGGGGCAATTAATGGTGCTTCGGATGGTACGATTTCTATAAAGGAAATTATCGAATATGTTGAAGAAAAGACGGGAGCAAGAGCGATAATTGATAATTCTGGCGAGGATGCACCATACAATGGAGAACCGGAATATAGTATATGTACGGATAAGGCGAAGGAATTAGGTTATCAATTTACAGAATTGAAAGATTGGATATATGAGTTGCTGGATTATTATATTCAGGTAGTCGAAGAAATGGATAAGGTTGATAATGGTAGATTTCATTAGATTGCGAGGGAGAAAATATGCCACATGTGATTGTAAAACTATGGCCGGGACGAAACGATGAAATCAAAAGTAACTTGGCAAAGAGAATAGCACATACTGTTGCAGAAGAATTGAAGGTAGATATGGGTGATAAGTTGGTTGGTAAGCATGAACATTGCTATGTGGAGAAGGAATTCAAGGGCAATCAGCGTGCGGATAAGAAGTAGTGAGGAATAGATGAATACACGATATTATATGGTCATTATCAAGGGTGAAATAAAGACATCCGAAATAATGTCATGTGGTTACAATAGAAATACCCAAAAATGGGATGTAAAATTCAATAATGGAAAAACATACTCGTATGCATATTTGAATGTGGAAAAGTTGACTGATCCGGAGGTTTTGAATCCTAACATGTATCGGATTAGCAGAGAAGGACGAGAGTTCTTTGATATTAATGCAATATATGTATTTAGAAGCGGAAGTGAGTCTTATTGGCACATTTGTTTTGGCGATGGTAGTGAAAGAGATTATCGTCGGAACGACTTGCATATTATAGAGTCATGTCTTACTCAGAGTCAGTCATCAAATGTATTTGAATATATAAAGCAAATTGCAGGTTTGAGTAATCTTAAGAATGAAGAGACTGGTGAAAAATTATTGTCTAAGAGGTTTGATAAGATTTCTTTTGTGGGTAGTGATGTAGCTTTAGCAAAGTATTTGAATCCATCATCATTGCAAGGAAAAAGAACAGGACGCGAATACATTCCGATTTTCCCATTTGGATGCAATAACAGTCAGTATAAGGCTGTAAAAAATGCCATGGAGAATCAGATTAGTGTTATACAGGGACCTCCAGGAACAGGGAAGACACAAACAATATTGAATATTATTGCCAATATATTAATGCAAGGGAAAACGGTACAGATAGTATCCAATAATAATTCGGCAACAGAAAATGTATATGAAAAATTATCTTCTTCAAAATACAATTTAGGTTTTATTACTGCGACATTAGGAAGTTCTAAAAATAAGAAATTATTTGTTGAGCATCAGGATGCCGCTTATCCAGATTTTTCGTCATGGAAAACGCAAGAAGATCCAAGTGTTTTGCAAAAGGGAATAGCTGACCAATCCAGTCAGTTAAAAAGCGTTTTTGATAAGCAGGAAAAACTGGCGTGTTTAAGGCAGGAACTTTCACAGTTGGTTACTGAACAGGAATATTTCAATCAATATGTTAAAGAATCAGATGTTCATACAGATAGTATTAAGTTCAAGAAAAAGCTATCTTCAAAGCAATGGATGGTATTGTGGCAGGATTGCCGGTTGATTTCAGAAGAAAAAACGGCAATAGGATTTTGGTTTAAGATAAAAGCCTTATTTAAATATGGAGTAACCGATTGGGGCATTTATAAGCAGGATATTTCAAAGATAATTACAACCTTTCAGGCAATGTTTTATCGTGCAAAGCAAGCGGAGTTGTCTGCAGAAATTGCAGATATTAAAAAGTATTTAAATAGTGTTAATAAAAATTTGCTTGAGGATTTATGCAATCAGTCAATGGTTGTCCTAAAAGACAAACTGGCAAGAAAGTATGAAGGTAACAGCAAGAGAAAAATGTTTAGTGAAGATAATCTGTGGAAGGAGCCATACGGTGTATTGGTTGAGTATCCGGTTATATTAAGTACAACATTTTCGTCAAGAAACAGTCTGAATTCAGATGTGGTGTATGATTACCTTATCATGGATGAGGCATCACAGGTAGATATTGCAACTGGTGCATTGGCATTGTCCTGTGCAAGGAATGTTGTTATTGTGGGTGATACCAAGCAGCTTCCTAATGTTGTTAAAGATGATACAAAGGTTAAAGCAAAAGTTATATTTGACAGCTTTCATATTAGTGAGGGATATCAGTATACAAATAGCTTTCTGCAATCCATTTTGGATGTTATGCCAAACGTAACACAAACATTGTTGCGGGAACATTATAGGTGTCACCCTAAAATAATAAATTTCTGTAACCAGAAATTCTATCGTGGTGAATTGATTATTATGACAACGGATAAGGGTGAAGAGGATGTTTTATCGGTAGTAAAAACGGTAGCGGGAAATCATGAGCGTAATCATTATAGCCAGCGCCAGATAGATGTTATTAAAAATGAGATTATACCCAAATATGTTTCAAATCCGGAAGAAACGGGAATTATTGCACCATACAAAAATCAGGTAGAAGCATTAAGCAAGGAGATAACAGATATTGATGCTTCCACAGTGCATAAGTTTCAGGGAAAGGAGAAAGAGAATATTATTATATCTACCGTGGATGATGAAATATCTGATTTTGCTGATGATCCATATTTAATCAATGTTGCTGTATCAAGAGCTAAAAAGAAATTGATGCTGGTTGTAACTGGAAATGAGCAATCAAAAGAGCGCAATATAACAGATTTGATTGATTATATTCAGTATAATAATTTTGAGGTTACTGAAAGCAAGATTTATTCGATTTTTGATTACCTTTACAAGCAGTATACTGAGGAAAGAAGGGTATATTTGCAGAAGCACAAAAAAGTATCAGAATATGATTCGGAAAATCTGATGTATTCATTGATAGAGGACATTATCTCCGCTAACAAGTATTCAAGCTTGGATGTTGTTTGTCATTTTCCGTTGAATATGTTGATTAAGAATCCAGAACTATTAAATGAGCAGGAATGTCAGTATGCAATGAATCCAGCAACACATTTAGATTTTCTGATTTATAACAGAATTGGTAAAAAGCCTGTGTTGGCGATTGAGGTTGACGGATATGAATACCATAAAGAGGATACTGTTCAGGCTTCAAGAGATTTGTTGAAAAATCATATTATGGAGTTGTATGAAATTCCATTACTGAGATTTATGACTAATGGTAGTGGCGAGAAAGAAAAGATCATAGAGATGCTGGATAAGTCGGTTGGGTAACTGAAATGGGAAATAAAATGGGAGATGCTATTATGGCTGTATCATATAACAAATTATGGAAATTATTAGTAGATAAAAAAATGAGTAAATCGGATTTGCGTAAAAAGGCAGAAATCGCTCCTAACACAATGACAAAGCTTCGCCGTGATGAAGAGGTGAGCCTAACAATTCTTAGCAAAATCTGTAAAACTTTACATGCAGATTTTGGGGATATTGTGGAGTATGTACCGGATGCAGAAATATGGGATTTGTATAATGAGAACCGAGAACTTTTGGGAAAAGACCATATCAGAGGAGAACAGTTACCAATAGACGGATACCATCTGGTGGTGCATGTGTGGATTCGTAATTCCAAGGGCGAGTACCTTATCTCGCAGCGTTCTGCAAACAGACCGACATATCCTTTGGTGTGGGAATGTGTAGGAGGTTCGGTTGTAAAAGGTGAGGATAGTTTATCAGGAGCAATTAGAGAGGCAAAGGAAGAGGTTGGCATTGATTTGATGCCGGAAAATGGACAAGTACTTTTTACTAAGACACGAAAAATTATTGATGGAAAAATTTTTAATGATACTATGGATGTTTGGCTGTTTGATTACGATGGGGAGGTTGATTTAGGCAATGCCACAACAGATGAAGTGGCACAGGTTGCCTGGATGAACAGGGAACAGATAAAAGAATTGTTTGATGCAAATATGTTTGTGGAGACGTTGGAATACTTCTTTACGGAAGTGGATAAGTAGTTTTTAGATGAGCTTGAAATTAAATTTATGCAATGAAAATTTGCTGGAAAGAGGTTGCGTATGACAAGGAAACAGATATGGTCGGTTATTAGAAAATTGGATTATACATTAGATGATAATACAGTGGAAACTATGACTGATGATATATATAATAAGATTTTGTCGAATATATATGATTTTTCAAGTTATAATTGCGAAATATATACACAACAGAATAAAAAAAGAAAAATCTATACTTATGATAAGTTATCTGTTGAAAATGTTTTGTGTCACTATCTAAAGAAGCAGATAGATAACATATTCAATATCCGATATGCAAGTAGAAGTAAAATTATGAATCGGTTATTTAATACATTACCAGTAATGAAAAATATGAATGACTTTGTGATTATACGAGCGGATTTTAAATCTTTTTTTGATAGTGTCTTATCTGAACATGTGTATAATGAGTACGTTAAACAATCTTTATTAAAGCGAAATGACAAGGAAATTTTAGAAACATACATTCAAATATTTGAATTTTGCTATGCGGGATTGTGTTTATCGAATGGGTTAACTGAAATTATTTGTCGTGAATTCGATAATCATATTATGGCGAGGCTTGAGAAATACGGTGTGTTTTTTTATGAAAGATATGTGGATGATATGTTGATTATTACAAACAGTTTTTTTGCTCAAGATAAGTTTATGGAAATAATGGATGAGACTATTATTGAGGTGTTTGGTAATTGTCCGGTAAAGATAAATATAAATGCTGGAAAGTTTTCGTATATAACAAAGAGAAATTTAGCGACAGATAATAGATTTAATTTTTTAGGATATGATTTTAATATGAAGCAAGACACAAATAAAATATATTTTGAATATGGTATTGCAGCTAAAAAGATAAATAAGTATGCCAATATAATAGAAAAGGCATTTCAAGAATATAGCAAAACAAATGATATGGAAAAACTGAGGCAACGAATTAAATTGTATTCATCAAGGGTTGTTATCGGTAGGGCTATAGAAGGTAGGAATTTTGATTGGCTGACTAAAGGAGTGGTTGCTAACTATAATGAGTTAAGGTATAGGATGGATGAATTGTCAGAAGAGACAGAAGTGTTTTTGAAAAAGCTATATTTTCATTTTCTGAAAAAGTACAATTGTAAAAGACCGTATTTTCTTACAAACAAACAAAATGAAGAAAGTATTTATAATTTGTATTCTTCTTTATCTAGAAATAGAACCTTGGTTTTCGAGAAAAGTATAGGAATACCTGAAAATACGATAATTAAGTGGATAAAAAAATTAGACCCCACATATTCTGAGTGGGGAAAGGACTATTATAGAATTGTAATGGATTATCTTACTATTTTGAAAATAGAATAGGTTCATTTCTTGCGAAATGAACCTACTCCGTTACAATGTATACTCTTTCCTAATGAAAGTACCTTGTACAGCTGACGTGTGTAACAAGAGAATAATAATAGCCTTTGGGTTATGTAGTATGCTCTTGTTACGTGAACAGTATATCGTTCAATATTATTATGAAACTATATGGAGAAAAAGTCAATGGATTTAAATAATATTAAGAGAAATCAATTAGATTATATTTTAACAGATATGTTGCCGACGGAATTGTCTGAGAGGTTTACATTTTTCTACTTTTACGAATTCTTAATGACAAAAAGAAAAGAATTGAAGCAAATGAACAATTTTTTGATTTTAATCAAGAATAAGTATAAAACAGGGATTATGTTTGAAGGTGGAGGAAGTGGACATGGTGGGCATAAAGGAAATAACTGGGTTACAATGCCCTTGAAATATTCAATAATGAAAGAATTACATACAGAAAGAGAAATTAGTTTACTGCAGCCTATAGCTGCGGTAGAATTGTTTGCTTTTGTATCAATATATCAAAAAGAATTGATTAATTTATTAGATATGAATTCGATTTTTTCGTTGAGACATCATCATAAAAATAATGAGTTGTGTTACAAGAATAAAAACAAATCGATTACAAAGTATTTTGCGGTGGAAAGCGCACAGATAGATAAAGACTTAATAGAGAAAACAGGAATGTTTTTTGATATTAAGCCATATAAGTCGATTGCATCTTTCACATCATCAGAGGAATGGTTGGTTTTAAATAGTAAGTATCGCTATTTTATCAGAACTGATTATAAAGCGTGTTTTGATAGTATATATACTCATACATTTAAGTGGTTGATTGGAAAAGATGTAAATGATACAAAAGATTTTAAAAATACAAATATATATACGACCATTGACCGTATATTACAGAATATTAATGCGAGAACCTCGAATGGGATTGTGGTTGGACCAGAGTTTTCAAGAATGATAGCTGAAATATTATTACAGGCTATAGATAGAACGGTTTACAGTAAATTATTAAATAGTGGGAAGGCTGTTGGGGAGAATTATAATGTTTATAGATTTGTTGATGATATTTTTATTTTTGCTGAATCAGAGGAACTTGCAAATGAAATAGTGCAAATATATTCGGAGATTTCTGCGAAATATTTATTAAGATTAAATGAAGGTAAATTATATAAAAATACAGTTCCGTTTGTATTAGATGAATGGATTAATGAAACTTCAATTTTTGCAAATAGAACAAGCGCTTGCTTGTTTCGTACAAAGGAAGAGCAGGAAATTTGGTTACAAAAAGAGAAGCAAAATAGCCCGGAGAAAGAGGTAGTACCACATATTCTTAAAAGCAGAGCTTTGTATTATTCAAAAAGAAGTATAATGAATCAATTAAATGAACTTATTTGCGAATATCCTTCAAAGGACAGAACGATAGTGGCTTACTTTCTGGGAACAATTCTCAATAAGGTATCAAGAAATAAAGAAAATGTAAAAATTTTTTCGGAACATGTTACAGAGCAGACAGTAGCAAACTTTATGGATTTAATATTTTATGCGTATTCATTCTTTCCTAACTATAATAATACACAGAGATTTTTATCTATTGTAAGTTATATTAGAGATGAATATGACATATTCACTTCATCTGAACAATTACAGAAATTAGTTAATAAATATGCTTTTATTTTTGATAAGGCGAATCTTAATGACATAATAAATTTAGTCTTATTTTGTGCTCATGCAAAAATAGAAATTCCATATAGGCAAGAGCAAATGATTGTATGTAAGTTGCGTGAAAAAGATGATCCTATTCTATGGGCATCCTATTTACTATATTCGCAGTACAGTACCAAGTATTACAAAGAGATACGAGATGAAATAGGCGGGATTTTGTTAGAACGCATTGATGCGATCATAAAAAAAGACAGTATATATACATATAGGGAATTTTGGTGGGTAATTATATTTAATAAGTCGCCACATCTTACTATAGCAGAGCAATCCAAAGTTGACGATTTAATTAACGAATTAAAAGTTAGTACAGCTACAAATTTGAGTGCGGAGGAGATATGTGGAAATCTGTTTGTTGAATTTGTGAAAAATAACAGTAGACAGTTTTTTGAATGGGATATGGAAGAAAAAGACTTTTTGCGTAATTACACTTTTAAGACATATGAAAGAAGTATATTTAAAAATTATCGAGAAAATGTAACCTCTCTTGCATGGGGAAGCTTTTGATATATTGTAATACTTCTTGAAAAAGATGATAAATTGGAGGCGATAGAATGACAATTGAATTTATGAGAGACTTGCTTTCAAAAGATGAAAAAATAACAGTAGAATACAAAACCTGTCAGCATGGTGTTCAGGAAGATGTGTATGAAACAGTATGCTCTTTTTCTAACAGATATGGTGGGTATATCATCATGGGGGCGAAAGATGACGGGACACCAATAGGTATTAACCGGAATATGGTCAAGGATATGAAGAAAAACTTTGTGAATCAACTCAATAATCCGGATAAGATGTCCCCAACACTATATCTTTCATTAGAGGAATTGGAATATGAAGGAGTGCTACTTCTGTGGGTATATGTGCCGCCAACATCTACAGTGGAAAAATGCGTGAATAGGATTTATGACAGGAATGAAGATGGTGACATGGATATTACAGATTCGCCGATTCAGTTGCAAAATATGTATAACAGAAAGAGTAATACATATGCGGAGCATAAGATATTCCCATATGTTACAACGGAAGACCTACGCATGGATTTGATGGATAAAATAAGAAATCTTGCAAAGAGCAAAAATCCGGATCATCCTTGGTTGAAAATGTCTGATGAGGAAATATTGAAGAGTGCTGGCTTATGGGAGAAAGATTTTTCCTCAGGCATCCAGGGATATAATCTTGCCGGAGTACTTTTGTTTGGCAAGGATGAAGTGATACGTTCCTGTTGTCCGGGATATATTACAGATGCGATTTACAGGGTCGAAAATTTGGATAGATATGATGATAGATTGCAGATAACAACAAATCTGATAGAGGCATATGAACTTCTGATGGATTTTGTGGCAAAGCATACTTCTGATAAGTTTTGTCTGATTGATAATGTAAATACAAGCATTAGAGGCATTATTTCCAGAGAGGTAATCGCAAATATTCTTGTGCATAGAGATTATTCCAGTGCATTTCCGGCAAAGGTAATTATCGAAAAGGATTGGCTAAAAACGGAAAACTGGTGTATACCAAGACGTCATGGGAATATTATGAGTGATGAATTTACACCATATCCTAAGAATCCGTTGATTCAGCAATTTTTTGCAAATATTGGTAGAACAGATACAATTGGTTCCGGTGTACGAAATTTATACAAATATACACCAATATATTCTGATGGTGGTAAGCCGGAATTGATTGAAGATGATGTGTTTAGAATAACCATTCCTTTGGACAAGGTGGCTGCCGACGAGGGAAGAGAACAGAAAACTTTATCTGAAAGAGAACAAAAAATTTATAATATGATTTGTGAAAACCTGCACTTATCGGTTGAACAGGTAATGGCAGAACTTGATATATCAAGAGCAACGGTATTCAGAGACTATGCTAAAATCAAAAAAGTAACAGGTGCAATGTATGATAAAAAGACATCGACATGGGCTTTGGATTGATAAGCTTGACTTAGTCTCATGCAGTCTCAAGTTAGTCTCAACATAGTCTCATGAGATTTGATGCCAGATGAGACTGAATAAAGTGGCAGAAATGTGATAAAATCGGCATTTTTTCAAAAAGTAAGAGAAAATCAGTCTCAAGTTAGTCTCACGTAGTCTCATTTTGGAGATGAGATTTTGAGACTGAGTTGAGTCTGGGGAAATTATCATAAGATAATGAGAAATATGCGATACAGGAAGGAAAAAGAGATGTGGGCACAAATTGGTAATTGGCTATATCAAAATGCAATGGCTATTTTTATTTCTGCGATTGCATCATTGTTAATATCAAAAAGATATTACGACAAAGCAAATCGCGAAAGTGTATTGATGACGGTTATATTTCCAATCGTTAAATTGTTGAATCAAAGATATTATACACGTAAGGACTATGAAGCACTTTTTGAAATCAATTCTTCTTATGCTGTTAAATATCTTCGGAAAAAGGAAAGAAATAAGCTGCTAGAATTGTTAAGTGCTTATAGAGATGTATGTAGATATAGTAAAGAGGGTGCAGATACAAGTTGTATTATGGCATATTATAACTATAAGTTGAAGGAGAATGGCGTTAATCCTAAACCATGTACAATAAGAGATGATGACGGAGAAGTGGTAGCAGATGATTTTCCGCCAGATTATAATTATTTGCAAGATTATGTGTATGAAATAGTTTCTTCATATGATTTTATAGAGTCACCAGATAAATGTACTGTGAAAATTGCGGATGCGTTTAAACGTTATACAAAAAAATATTATACTAATGAGAACATAGGATATTTCGAAGATTATTGCGTTGCGAAAGTTATTGAATTGTCAGAAGTTTCTAAGAAATGGAATGAAAAATTTAGATTGGCAGATGCGAGCAAGGAGGAGTTTTTAAAATTACCTATCTGTAAAAAAGTGAAAGATATTATTGATGAGTCAAGTGTTAATGAATATGTTAAAAATAAGAAAGTGTTGGAAAAGAATAAGGAAAAATTTACAGATAAGGTGGTAAAAGAAATAAATGCATTAAAGGATACCAAATATTCTAGTATTTATGTTGTGGTATGCCTTGTTGAACAAGCAGTTTTTTTAGAACTGTTAAAAGATATAACTCAGTTAATCGCAAATGATATCATAAGGCTGTTGGTTTATAGTGGTGGAGGGCTAATATCCTTTGTTATTATGTTGAAACTTCTTGATATGCTTGTAAAAAAAGCAAAAAAACAGATAGAAGAGGATGCATTAAGTCAAATAGAAAGCAAGGGAGAGTATGTACCTAAAAAGACTGATAAAGTAGTAGAATGTGCGACCATGATAGGTTATGTGAGTCCTTTGCTGTGTGTAAGTACATGGATTTCTGGAATTGATAATTCACAGATGTTTAAATGGGGAATTATTATTTTGGTACATATTTTGGGAATTGTAATACCGTTAGTTGTTAGAAAGAAAAAGTAAAAAAGCTATCACGAAGCACTTGTAAATGCTTTGGCACATCGTGCCTATCTGGTAAATGGAAGTGAAGTGCATATTGACATATATGATGACAGAATGGAAATCTATTCTCCGGGAGGAATGCCGGATGGTTCCATGATTCAGGACAGAGATTCTCTTACAGTACCGTCAACCAGAAGAAATCCGGTACTTGCGGATGTATTTAACCGGCTTGGATATATGGAGCGTAAAGGTAGTGGATTTGGAAAGATTATCAGTGGATATGAATTTCAAATTAATTATAATGAGAGTAAAAGACCATCATTCCGCTCAGACAGATATCAGTTTACTGTAGTGATACCGAACCTAAACTACGATGTCTCTCAAGATTTTGAAGGAAATGAGACAATGTCCGAATCAATGTCCAAATCGATGTCCGAATTGGAGAAAACAAGAATGCAGACTGTTTTGCAGTATCTCGATACAAATAAAGAAATAGATAGCTCTATTGCAGCAGAATTATTGAAAGTGGAAATAAAGACGGCAAGTCGACTGTTATTGAAGGCAGAAAAATTGGATATTCTAAAAAGTTACGGAAAAACAAAGAATAAAGTATATTTTAGAGAATAATGCAAATGGATGGTAAAAATGTTCCCCAGGCTGGGGAACAAATTAAAAAGGAACATGAAAAAGGATAAAAGATGAAAGTAAAATTAGAAGACATAATCGAGGCAATGGAATTTGCCAGTATGGAAACAGAATATTATTATGATACCCAAAACGAAAAAGTTCTGATGCTGTTTGATGGAATGGTGGATGGTGCGGATAATCCAGAACTTTTCGAAGATATCAAAGAGGGATTTGTCGAGGATTATATACCATTACCGGGACAATACGATATCAATGAGTATCGAATAATGGAAGAATTTGTATATGAACTTCCGGCGGGAAAGAATCAGGATGTATTGGCAAGGGCAATTCAGGGAAGAGGTGCTTTTAGAAGATTTAAGGATAAATTGTATGACTTGAATCTGGAGAAACAGTGGTACCAATATCGTGATGAAGCCTATGAAAAAATAGCAAGGCAATGGTCTGAAAGACATAAGATTGATCTTGTTGAATAAGAGAAAGGGATGCTGCTATGATACCTACAGAAGATATTATACCAATAGTGAAAAACACAATCGCTGCATCAATTAAATTTAACACCCATCGGGGGTACATTGGTTGGAGCAGTTGCGATAATATTTGTATGGACATGCATGATTGTCTGGATATGTGTAAGGAGACTCTGGAAATATGTGAATATATGACTGCACTTGAGTCGGCTACATATATCTTGGTATCTGGTGTTAAGTTAGCATCTCATGCAGATAGTAGTTCGGGAATGCTTACAGATGTTATTATGTGTACATACGAATTAATAGATAAATGCACAAAAGAAATCGAAAAACAGGATAAACATATGCGGGATCAAGCACTTGCATTGATTATAAAAGAGGCAAAAAAGAGTGTATTTGATGGTTGGACTGACTGGCGTTATGACTTGCTGCAATGTGGGGTTTGCCTATGCGATGAAAAGAGTGCAAAGAATCTTGAAAAAGTTTTGGATACCCTATTGGAAAATTCACAGGAGGATTATTTCCATGAATACACGAAAAAAGAAGATTTGATTGTAAGATATCTTTTACATAGACATTTATATGGCAAAAAGAATACGCAGAAGGAACTATATCAGAATATTTCGATAAATGAACTCCGTATTATAGCTATTAAGGATGCTATGAAAGAGAAGAATTATGATGAAGCAGAGAAACTTTGTTTAGAGAAAGCAAATGCAGAAAATACATGGCATTATCATAGTGGTGATCCGGAAGATTGGAATAACATGCTATATGACATATACAAGACAGCAAACAACACGGAAAAGCAAATCGCACAGGCAAAAAGCTGCTATTAATGGGAAATGAGAAGTTCTGGGATGTTTTGAAACAGATTTATAATGAGTGCGGTGCATGGAATGAGAATTACGAGAGCTTATTGGATGAAGTAAAGGAGAGCAAGCGAACAGTTTGCTATCGTAGTATTCTTATTTCTGAAAATGAAAAGAAGAGATTGCTTGAAGATGTATTGAAGAATCCGTATGATTTGTTTTATTATGGAAAATATTTGGTGAAGGAATATCCGGAGCAGGTTTATGAGTTGTGTTATAAGGAAATAAGTGAGAGTTGTGCTCAGGCAAAGGATAGACGAGAATATAAGAAGATAACGAAGAATATTGCACAGCTTATAAAGTGGAAGGGTAATGATACTGCTAAGTCGTTGATTGAGGAATTGAAGCAGAGATATCCAAGAAAACCAGCATTGTTGGATGAATTGGAGAAGGTGGAGAAGAAATTGTAATCGGAATAAAATACTGGAATTTTAACATAGTCTCAACAGTCTCAAATTTTTTTGAGACTGAATGAGACTAAATGAGATTGAATGAGACTGACTAATTAAATTCACTCATCGCATCCACATAATCCTGCAATCCATTTCCTTTCAATGCCAGTTTGGCATATAGCAGAGGCGATTCCTCTGCCAGCCGGTACAGATATACAATATCATTCGGATCATCAAAGATAACAGAGGAATTACATTCTTTGCAACAGATAACAAGAATGGAGTTCTCACCGGTATTGATAATAACGGAGTCTGTGGCTGGTTCGTACATACCGAACCGGAAATTAAGATTGTTGTTCATGGTGGTCTCCCTCCCACAGATATTTTGCACCATCTAGCAGGTCGATAATAGCTGTAAGCATGTTGGTGTATTCGATTTGTAATTCCTTAATGGCCTTCGAAGAAGGAAGAGTATCGGGATTGCAGTTTGGTGAGGTAAATGCCTTTTGCATTTCTAGTAATTGCAGATACAACGCATTCACCGTTTGTACCAAAGGATATATAGTTTCTTTCTTACCAACAACACAGATGCGGTTATAGATGCAGGAACGGACAAAATAATCTTTCTTCATCATTCCGCTGGCAAGAATCCGGGCTTCAATTTGTTTCCTCTCAGCGTCAGTAATTCTGAAGCTGATAGTTGGATTTTTATGTTGATTGCTCATAGTAATGCTCCTTTCGTTTTAGCTGTGGTAGCAGGCGTAATAGATAACCTGACAGCCACAGGAATTTATTCATTGTGAGTAATAAAAAGTAGATTATATCAAGCCGATGGAAAATTATCGGTGCAGATACTGCAACTAATTTGCTACTAAAAACTTTGAAAACGATGCGAAAAGAGCGATATATTGCAAAATAGATGTGCCCAAAATGTAGGAAATATCAGTATTTATGAGTTGCCGATAAAAAACTCGGGAAGAGTTTGAATAAGGTGCAGTGTAAAAAAAGAATCCAGTATTTATGCGGGTTCCAAACAAATTTGTTTAATGCGTGGCAACGATTTGGCAACGGATTTTCCTTATTCAATGAATGAGATTACTTTATGAGCATAAGAAAACCTTACTGATTTTCAGATATGAAAACTGAAAATTGGTAAAGTTTTTTCATGCTTATTTTATCTTTTTACGTTTCGTTTGTTTCTTTTCTTCTTTTTCCATTTCTTTCAATCCAACGAGAAGCATATCGCTGATTTCCTGTGAAGGAACCTTAATGAAAATTTATTTGTTGAAAATTTTGGTAATTAAAAATTGATTTATTTGTCACATAATGCATGTTTCAAGTGTCTAATAGACAGAAACAAAGAACTTGATATGAATTATATTTTAGTGCTTATCAAGTTTGGAAAGGAGAGGGCGATGAGTCTTATTGAAGATGCTAAAAATAAGAATCCGGATGCGTTTGAACAGCTTATACAGCCACAATTACAAAGAATGTATCGTGTTGCAATTTCTATGCTGCATAATGAAGAAGATGCTGCAGATGCAATACAGGAAACGGTTCTTAAATGCTGGCAAAAAATTGGACAACTGAAAAGTGAAGAGTATTTTGGAACGTGGCTCACTAGAATACTAATAAATCAATGCAAAGATATTTTGAAAGAAAGAAAAAAGGTTGTTCCACTTGAAGAGTTTCCGGAACTTATACATGAGGATCATTACTTTACCAATGAATGGAGAAAAATATTAAGTAATTTAAATGGAAAGTACCAGATTGTTATGGAACTGTATTATGTGGATGGGTTTTCTACAAAAGAAATTGCAAGGATGCTACATATAACAGAAGTGAATGTCCGTAGTAGAATGGTCAGAGGGCGGAAGCAACTGGAACAGATTCTTACGGTAAGAGCAATGGATTAGTTGGAGGTTTGTTTATGAAAATAGATGAATACAAAAAAATTAGTGATAATGTGCAGGTGCCTGATGTTGTATGGGAAGGATATCAGAATGCTATTAAACAAATTAAAATGGAAAAAGAAACAGATAAAAATATTGTGAAAATTTCTAAATGGAAAAATGTGAATGCTCTTGCTAAAATTGCAGTTGTATTCGGGGCAGTTGTATTGTTATCGGGTGGTACTTTTTTATCTGTAAAAGCCTATATAAGTCATTTAGAAAAAATAAGAAACATGGAAGCTGAAGAAGTTATTGATTTGTATGAGAATATCTTCCAGTATGATAGTAAATATATGTCCAGATCTATGTCTGCAGATGAGGAGAGACGTTTTAGCGAATTATATGATTTGTATTGTAGAGATATGGCAGAGCCGGAGGGAGAAGTTGCTGTTATTTCTTCAAAAGATGAATACAATGGAGAGGGAATTGCGTTTTCTAAAGAAGAGGGTATCTTAAACCTTCCTATGCAGGAAATGACGGACGAAGAAATCCTTCAGCTTGTGGTATTTAATCTGCTGGGACGATATGTTGATTATGAGGCATATGTGAAAGCGAGCAACCCTTTGTACTATTTGAATGCTTTAGAACAAATGACCATGCAGGAGGTTGATGAATTATACATAAATTATAGTTCTGCCAATACGGAGACTAGCTTTTACAATAGAGAGTTATCCTTTGATGAATTGGGAAGAAGAAAAGTTCTGAAAATGCTTTATAAAAGCGGAGAAAAGCAGCCGGAGAACACAATGCCTATCATTCAAAAGGAGAGTGAATATAGTGGGGAAGATATAGCGTTTTGTGTTAATAATTGTACTTTTTATTTTCCGAATGATGAATTGAGCGATGAACAGCTTTTAGAACTAATTGATTTTCAAATAAAAGTTGATTATTGTAGACAAAGAATAGAGGATGAGATAGAGCGTGGGATAAGAAGTGATTGGCCTTATATAGAATATGTGGAAAGAGAAAGAATTATAACCTTGGATTCCGATGTAAAAGTAGATGATGAAATCTTATCCCATCAATGGTTAAAAGCTTATGAGGATATTTTGAGGGAGTATTATAGAGAAAATAGTACCTATTATGAAAATCCCGAACGCTACTATGCAAATGTCTGTTTTATATATCTGAATGATGATGAAATTCCAGAAATGTTATTTAGTCACGGATGTACTGATTTGGATTATGATGATAGATGTAATTTGCAAAATTACTTATACACTTATAAAAATGGAGAAGCGGTACTTCTGACGCCGGGTGCAGAAACGATAGATGATTTCTACGGATATAATAAACCTTTCAGCTATGTAGAACGAAAGGGTATGGTTTATTGCGATTATTATTATATATACGATTTTACAACATATAATAGCGAGACAGATATGATTGATAATGTGAATGATCACATGTCTAAAATGGATGTATGGGATTTGGATACCTTGACCTGTACCTCGTCGAATGCTAATATTGAAATGTTACATGCCATTTATAATTATGTTGAGGAAGAGTATGCAGACGCCACATTTAATGTTGAGTATTATGTCAATGTTTCGGATATTATACGAGATGAAAACACAGGTTATGTAAAAGAGATTATTGGAGAAAAGGTGGACCGCCAAACTTATGAGAAAAGTGAGGCGAGTCTCTGGAGTGGAGAGCAGATTACGACTCTTTCTATTAGTGATTATGATAAGATATACGCTGATGACAATCTGTTAGAGGCACTTGCGCAATGCTACTTGAAAAATAGAATGTGATTTTTCGGGAGAAATTACTATGAATAAAAATCAAGTAGAAAAAGTGATTTGGTGGGCATTAAAAAATCTTTTGGGAAATCTGTTGCCATTTATTCCTTTTGGGTTTCTTTTGCCTATTGCATATCCCTGAATTAAAGCATTTTTCAAAGTATTTTTAGTAGGAATGTTTGCAGTATTGTTTATAGAAATCTTTCAGTATATGACACGATTGGGAAGTTTTGATATAGATGATATAATTCTTAATATGATTGGTGTTTTAAGTGGATATGGGACATTTGGGCTGGTTAACCATTTTTTGCTAAAAGAGAGATAAGGTTTTAGATTAAGTTGCATTTATTGAAATGTCGATTGATTTTATCACGTCCTATGCTATAATATCTTCATGGCAACACTTTGGCAACAGAAAATCAGTAAGCCAAAATAAAATGTGCAAATGAGGTAAAATATCGGCAGATTTTAAATAAAACCTAAACAAAATAGTTTAAGTTAAAGCATCAACTTGCCGAGTTTGAATAAGGGGTTGTTGAAGTGCTTATCAGCGAAAGAATCTTCCTTTTAATGGATAAGAACGGACTAAGCCAGAAAGAATTTTCAGAGCGGACCGGAATTTCCCAAAGTACGATCAGTGATTGGAAACGAAAAAAAACAAATCCATCTGCGGACAAAATACTTAAAATATGTGAAGTATTACATATTACGCCAAATGAATTATTAGCAGAGGGAACAGTTCATGATGGCAGGACGGATTATGTATTTGCACTGAATAGAGACGAAGAGGTTGTTCTGGAAAGTTTCAGAAGTCTGGAAAGCCGACAAAAAGAACGATTATTGGGCTATATGACTGCTTTGAAAGAAAATAAGTGACACTTAAAATCGTATGTCAGGGATGTCTTGACATACGATTTCTTTTGAAATAATATACGTATATACGTTACGCATATACAATAAAAGAAAAGGAGAGAGAATATGGGAGATATAAGTATTATTGCAAGACGACTTGAGGATGGTCATGTTCAGTATGGATGGAGTGGAAATGGTGGATATTATAAAGTGGTAGGGGTACGGCTTCTATTATGGTATCTGGAGCCGGAAGATGTGGAATATCTTTTTGGATTGGGGCAGACCGCATTAATTGGAAAACGTGGAAGCGAATACGGAGGATACCGTTGGATTGAAACACATGACCTTACGGGTGAACCATTTTGGTTAGACTATTCGGAACGAAGTATTTTCAGTAGAATTGTATTTATTGATTATGGATATTTTTATGATCTGGATCACAAATGGTACTATATCATTCCGGGACCGTTTAGGATTAAGATGCCTTTAGAGTTGATCGATCAGAATGTAGATGAACGAAACTTTGAATTTGATTTTTGTATAAAAGTTCAAGATAAAATACTTCGTTATATTCTGGGGGATTATAGAGAAAAAAATCCAGAGTTTGCTGAGTTTTTGAATAAAGAAGGATATTGTGTAGAGGATATCCTTGAAAATATAAGCGAAGATGGCTTGTTATCGGTTATGGAATTCTATCACAAGTATCAGACAATATTTGATTATTTTGATGACTGGATTCTTATTAAAACAAATGAGGAAAATACTGAAATCACAGATATTGTTATGAAGAAAATGAGTGAAAATCATGTTGAGACATGTGAGTGGTAAGATAAGGAGTTTAGCTTATGGGAACAAATTTTTATCTGATGAGCAAAAGTAAGAAACTGATTCGAGAAAATTTTGCAGTTGAAAAAAATTATGGAGTTACAGATGTCGAATATGAACTTGTAGATGAGCCATATCTGGGATATCAGATTCATCTTAACAAATTGAGCTGTGGATGGCGTCCGTTATTTCAGAGACATAAGAATATTAAGAGCTTTAAGCAGTTAGAAGATTTTTGCATGAAGAATAATAATATTGTTGAAATCTATGATGAATATGGCGAAAAGTATACATGGAAACAGTATTATGACAAGGTATATAATCACAGTCAATGTAAACCAAAACCATTTAAATGGGTATATGAAATAGATCCTCTTTTTAAGGATAATAAACCTACATTACATGTTGTGCCATGTACGGAAAGCGAAGCAGATATATATATGCCTTTCTGTCATAAAGAATATCGAGAAAAGGAACGGCGCGCACGGGAGTGTTTTCATGTGTATGAAAGACCATGGTATGGTATAAAGTATTGGGAAGATCCGGATTTCCCATTTGATTGGATGGAAGGTGAGTTTTGTTAAATAGGAGCATTCCTGTTAAGTAACAAATAACCGGTTTGCAAAAAATGAGTGCACCCATAGAATAATGATTGTTAACTGGCAGGTTAATTAATCATTGTTCAAAGGAGTCCCCTCCACAAATGAATTATAAGCAGAATGAAAAATCAATCAAGTAAAAGAATCAACTTTGGTAGTTGCCTAAATTTTTATAAATAATGTTGACACCAAATATGGTACCACATATAATATAGATAGGAAGTATTCAGAATGTCAAAATGGGATAAACTATTAACGAGAATATGTGCTTTATCAAAAGACCTCCGGTTTGATGAATTACGTAAGGTATTGGAAAGCTATGGATATGTAATGAATGCCCCAAAGGGCGGAAGCAGTCATTACACGTTCAGAAAAGCCGGATGTCAACCGATTACGATACCGAAGCATGAACCCATCAAAAAAGTGTATGTAGAGATGGTCAAGCAGATTGTGGAAAGTGAGGCGGTGAATGGTGAAAACGTTGAATGATTATTTTGCAATGAATTATCGTATGGAAATTGTAGAAGATAAGGATGAGGGCGGTTTTGTGGTTTCATTTCCGGAGCTTCCGGGATGTATTACCTGTGGAGAAACAGTAGAATCCGCTGTCGCAAACGCTTTAGATGCCAAGAAAGCATGGTTGGAAGCTGCTATGGAAGATGGTATTGAAATTCATGAGCCGGACAGCTTAGAGGATTATTCTGGACAGTTTAAACTTAGAATCCCACGAAGCCTTCATCGTTCCCTTGCAGAACATTCTAAGAGGGAAGGTATCAGCATGAATCAGTATTGTGTATATCTTCTTTCCAGAAACGATGCAGTTTATTCAAAATAGCGGTTGCACACAGTATCTGCAATCGTTATATTGAAATGCCAACACTTTGGCAAAAGAATTAGGAATTAGAGGATAGAAAAAGCTAGTTGAAGCTGGCTTGGTTAATGCGAGTGGCAATAATAGAGCATGGTTTTATATACTTAGTTCCAAGGTGTATAAAGAACAGGATAATATCGTAGGATATGTTCGATAGACTGGAATTGATGCGGTGAAATATGAAGCATGGATTATGGAACTAATACAGAAGCAAGGCGGAAGGATTACAAGAGATAACGTTGTAGAATTATTAAATGTTACTCCATCACAAGCTTATCGTTTGTTGAAAAAGATGTCTGATAAGGGTAGGATTAAGCTAGTTGGAAATGGACAGTCAGCACATTATGAATTGATTTAATAAACGCACGATAAGTAGATGCCGAACCTGAAGTATGATGCTTGCCTCGAATTGGAAATAAAACTATAAGGTTAATATACCCCAGGGGATATGAGATAATATCTCCTGGGGTATACTTATAAATGACTAATTATTTATACCATTTCATCAATATTGCTTCATAGCAAATATCCAGCACATTATCATTTTGATCCATACTGAAGGATAAATTGAAAAAGACTTCCGGGTAGCGTTCATCAATATAGCAATAGCACAAATTATACTGGCTTTCCAGACCATCATGATTATAGGCCTTAGATCTATATACAACCTCGTTTCGGGGCTCTCCATAAGCAGCAATTACCTGTTCTCTGGAGTCGCCTAACTTTATACCACGTGAGGTCGCCGTGTCTGATGACATTTGATCGGGGTATTCAGTATATGCCGTACAATGTGTAGTCATAATAGAAATACGTTCTACATCTTCATAGCCGTTTCCGGCTCCATATAAGTCTACGTAATTGCTATATCCAAATCCATTAACATTAAAATCCTCATAAGAGAGAGGCAAAATGGTGCTATTCTCCGTGCTTCCTGATACTTCCACCGGTGCCGGAGTTTCTGTGGAATCTTCCGTTATCACTTCTGTGGTTTCAGTGCGTTCGGTTTCTGCGTTCGTTTCACTCTGCCCGGCATCCGGTTCTGTGGCAGTAGATGCGTTTTCTGACTCTGCGACGATGGCCGTTGCTTCGCAACTATTATGATCAAATTGTAGCAGAAAATGGAGATATGGCAACTGGATTTTTCTAAGATATTTCCCATGCATGAAGTATCAAGAGTTGTAATCAGTACATTCTTAGGATTTAGATGAAAAATAGGATTTACTATGATATGATTAGTTAAGAATTATATTTAATACGAAAGAGGAATGACACATTATTATGGAATTTTTCAGTTTGTTTTCAACAGTATTTTTTAATATAGCAATTACCTTTGGCCTGTTATTACTTATATACTTGTTTTTCTTTTCGGGCATTAGAGCACGTAAGGACCTGAAACCGGTTAAGTACATTTCCTACAAAAAGGATCATTTTCAGGAGAATTTTGAATTTACCTGTGAGTTTTGCGGATCCAAGGTATCTTCTGCGGATGAAAAATGTCCAACCTGTGGCGGTAATTTTGGAAAGAACAAGGAGTATCAGTTAAAGAAACGGGCCATGCATCAAAGGTATTTAGAGTATATGGAATCCTAGGAAGAAGCCATTACACAGGAAACGGAATATATAAGTACTACAATGCAGGCAATTCAAAAATATAAGCTGATACGTCATAAATACTACAATTTTGAAATCGGCGAGCCTCCGGTTTATAAACCTGCAAGTGATTATGAATTTACCTGTGAATACTGTGATAATAAGATAAGGGGAAAAAGCACAGTCGAAAAGGGGTGTAGTAATTGTGGGGCTTCTTATAAAGAAAACCTGGAATTATTGGTACGCGAAGAGGAAGACCGTCTGGAAAAACGCCATTATGACGAATATATGAAACTGAAGGATCTGGAGTGGGAGCAGAATATCAGGAATGAGCGAAGAGATGCAAACATTGATGAAAAGTATGGGACACCTATCCGATTTATGGAGAAAAATGCAAAGGTTATTGCGCTGGTCATTTTGCTTGGGCTTATGATGATTTCCGTGGGAATAACAGTTTTGATTTTAAAGTTTAGGTAAAACAGGATGAGTATATCTGACGTGAAGGGAGATCACATGGACATTCTATTTAAAAACGATGATTTTGTATTTTCCTACAGGGTTGGCGGTATATTGATCCATAATGAAAAGATCCTGTTGCAACGTCCGAAAAATGATGACTATGCTATCATCGGCGGGCATGTTGCGGCTATGGAGACCAGCATGGAAACGCTGAAACGGGAGTTTGAAGAAGAACTTCACGCTGAGATAGAGGTAGATAATCTGCTGGCTATAGGCGAAATTTATTTCCCATGGGGAAAGAGACCCTGCCACCAGATCTGCTTATATTATAATGTTCATTTACTGGACGATAGTATTCCTATGGATGGGGTGTTTCATGGATATGATGAATTGGATCATGAGAGAATCAATCTGGATTTCTGCTGGATTCCGCTGGAGGAACATAATATCACCTATACAGATCGTCACATTGTAGAGGACAACCCCACCTACGAAGAATTAAAAGAATGGCAGAGCAGAAGTGGGCTACCGTTAAAGAAATTCTTCAATACCAGTGGGTTGTTATATAAGAACATGCAGTTGAAGGACAAGCTTCCGAACATGACGGAAGAGGAACAACTTCGGCTGCTGGCCACGGACGGAATGCTGGTAAAGCGGCCGTTTGTCGTGGACGGGGATCTGGTGTTGACCGGATTCCGGGAAGCAGAATGGAAGGAAAAATTAATTTAGTACAAGGAGGACGAATATGAGCAGAGTAAATTTTGGAGCAAAGCCGGTAATGTATCCCATGCCGGTGCTGATCATTGCAACTTATGACGAAAATGGAGTACCCGATGCCATGAACGCAGCATGGGGAATCATTACGGACATGAATGAGATCTCCATCAGTATGTCAGAGCATAAGACCACGGAGAATCTGGCAAAGACCGGAGCATTTACCGTAAGTATCGGAACCGAAGATACCGTGGTAGCCTGCGACTATGTGGGCGTGGAATCTGCGAAGAAAGTACCTGATAAATTCTCAAAGTCCGGTTTCCATGCAGCCAAGAGTGATTTTGTCAATGCACCGTTGATCGATGAACTTCCCATGGCGCTGGAATGTAAGGTGAAAAGTTTTGAAGACGGCATTCTGGTGGGCGATATCGTCAACGTCAATGCGGACGAAAGCATCCTGACGGATGGCAAGATCGATCCGAAGAAATTGAAGCCAATCAGCTATGATCCTGTGAATAATACTTATCTTGCAATGGGAGATAAAGTAGGAAATGCTTTTAAAGACGGTTTGAAATTGAAATAGTAAGATCAAAGAACGCAGGAGGGTTAACCCTCCTGCGTTCCCATCTCATCGGTAGTAGAGCGGATATGTTCTACTGCCGTTTTTACTTGTTCTGCGCAATCCAGGTTGTTCTGGCTCATGGTGTGCACCTGTTCGGCATTAGCTGTGACTTCTTCGGTTACAGCGGACAGCTGGGAGATGTTTTCCATAATCTTATTATTGGATTCTGACAATCCCAGAATGTGGTGATTTACTTCTTCCACCTGGGAAGCCAGTGCTTCCATATTTTTGTTCAGCTGTTCGAAAGTCTCGGAAGCGGCCAGGATCTTTTCGCCCTGCTGTTCGGTAGCTTCAATGGAACCGTTGATAGTGTTGACTACCATGTTGGCATTGACATTCAGCTCGTTGGTAATCTTGGTGATCTCTTCGGTAAAGCTCTTGGTCTGCTCTGCGAGCTGACGGATCTGCTGTGCTACAACGGCGAAACCGCGTCCGGCTTCACCGGCACGGGCACTTTCGATGGAAGCGTTCAGGGCTAAAAGATTTGTCTGACCGGAGATTGCCATGATGCTTCCGGCGATAGTTTCCACCTCTTTTGTCTTTTCCTGTAATTTTGCCATGGCGTCGGTGACGGAATGGTTGGTATCCTTGATCATGGCGGACTGCTGTTTTAAGGATTCCATAGCAGCCATGTTCTTACGGATGCTTTCGTTAGAATCTTCGGCGATCTGCACCATCTGCTCGGAGATATGACCGGTCTGCTCGATAGCATTCTGAATCGTACCGGTCATCTGGCTCTGTTCTTCGATGCTGGTGGCAGTCATATTGGTGGCAGAGGAGATCTCCCGCATACTGTTGGCTACAGATTCCGTAGTTTGTACCAGCTGGTTCATAAGATCTGTGGTTTTGGTGGTTTCCTGATGTACGGTCTGGGATACGTCCAGAACATTATCCAGTACTTCTTTTACATGGTTATGTTCTTCCCGGGAAGAACCGATGGCATCATTGTTAAATAATATAGTAATCTTACCGGTTTCCAAAATAATGATTCCAATCAGGAATACCAGCAGGGTAGAGCAGACGGCATTCACATCCTGACCGTAGATTCCCTTCGTAGCCTGAACGATCATGACGATCAGGTAGAGCACGAATAATCCCAAAGCGGTTTTCTTCAGAGATTTTTTCTCATAATAAGGAATCTGTAATATGAAAATGGCGATCAGCGCATAGTGAATGAAACTTGCATCTGTCTGTAAACCGACTAACAGATACTCAATGCCGATCTCGATGGTAGCGAAGACTTTTAATAGTCGTGTCGCCTTATTTCGAAGGTGTGTCACGGCATTTACCACACAGAAAACGGCGATCAGAATGGTATTTGCGTATGTAACAATGGGCGCAATGTTGTGAATTACCAGTTTCAACCACAGATAAAACAGGAACACGATCGCCAAAAGCGAAGAAGCGATAATATAGAACCGGTTCATTCTGATATTGCGTTCCGCGGTATCCGTATAACGATATTTATTATTTTCTTTTATATTCATATTCATAAGTTCCCTCCCTATTTTTATTGATGCTATTTTAAGTGTAACTGTTTTCGTCAATTTTTTCTACATTTTTATTCCATTTTTGAAAAATTTTTTAAAAAAAATCATGGAAATAAAAAATGCAAATTGATACTGATTTTCAATACCAAATGCGCTATAATACTTCTGTTACAACACAAGTACATTAAAATGTTGAGATACGAAAGGATACAGAAGTGTTATGACACTGAAAGAATTGAAAATCGGCAAAAGCGCCGTGATCGAAACCGTCGGTGGTTCCGGAGAACTCAGACAGCATTTCCTGGATATGGGTATGATCCCGGGAGCAGAGGTGACAGTGGTAAAGCTGGCTCCGATGGGGGATCCCATGGAATTGCAGGTGCACGGCTATGAACTTACGTTACGGCTGGCGGAAGCGGATCAGATCGAGATCGCACCCATATCGAAGAGAACAAGAGAGCATAAGGGGCTGGATCGTGTGACGGATGCGGAGCACCCGGGTTTAGGTGAGGATGGAAAATACCATTCGAAAAAAGACGAGAATCCTCTGCCGGAGGGAACGACACTAACGTTCGCCCTGGCGGGAAATCAGAACTGCGGCAAGACTACACTGTTCAATCAGCTCACCGGTTCGAATCAGCATGTGGGAAATTTCCCCGGAGTTACCGTAGACCGTAAGGACGGTTCCATCAAAGGGTATCCGGATACTTTGGTGACAGACCTGCCCGGTATTTATTCCATGTCCCCTTACAGCAGTGAAGAGATCGTATCCCGTAATTTTATCCTGTATGAGAAACCCAGAGCTATCATCAATATCGTGGATGCGACGAATATCGAGCGTAATCTGTATCTGACCATGCAGTTGTTGGAAATGAACATTCCCATGGTCGTAGCTCTGAACATGATGGATGAAGTCACCGGCAATCACGGCTCCATCGATGTGAACGCCATGGAAGCGTTCCTGGGAGTACCCGTAATCCCCATTTCCGCTGCGAAAAACGAAGGCGTGGATGAACTGATCCGTCATGCAGTCCATGTGGCAAAATATCAGGAACGGCCGCTGCGGCAGGATTTCTGCGATAAAAACGATCATGACGGTTCCGTACACCGCTGCATCCATGCGGTATGCCATCTGATCGAGGATCATGCGGAGACTGCGAAGCTGCCCCTGCGTTTTGCAGCCAACAAAGCCATTGAAGGAGACCACCTGATCCTGGAGAAGTTGCAGCTGGATGAAAATGAAAAAGAAATGCTGGAGCATATTGTCTGTCAGATGGAGGCGGAGCGTGGCGTGGACAGAAGTGCAGCCATTGCCGATATGCGTTTTGATTTTATCGAGAGATTATGTGAGCAGACAGTAGTAAAACCCAAAGAAAGTAAGGAACGGATCCGCAGTGAGAAGATTGACCGGATCCTCACCGGAAAATATACGGCAATTCCCTGTTTTATCCTGATCATGGTGCTGGTATTCTATCTGACTTTCAATGTCATCGGAGCATGGCTCCAGGGACTGCTGGAACTGGGAATCGGAAAATTGACGGAGATCACTGATGCAGCATTGACGGCAGCTCATGTCAACAGTGCGGTCCAAAGCCTTGTAATAGACGGTATCTTTACCGGCGTGGGCAGTGTACTGAGCTTCCTGCCCATCGTGGTCACTCTGTTTTTCTTCCTGTCTCTGATGGAGGACAGCGGCTATATTGCCCGTGTGGCGTTCGTTATGGATAAGCTGCTTCGAAAGATCGGTCTGTCCGGACGAAGTATTGTGCCGATGCTGATCGGGTTCGGATGTACGGTCCCGGCAGTCATGGCCACGAGAACACTGACCAGTGAGAGAGACCGTAAAATGACGATCCTGCTGACACCGTTTATGAGCTGCTCCGCAAAATTACCGATTTATTCGTTCTTCGTGAGCGTATTTTTCCCGGGAAAGGGCGGACTGATCATGTCGGCATTGTATCTGTTTGGTATCCTTATGGGAATTCTGGTAGCATTTTTATACCGGAGCACGTTATTCCAGGGAGAACCGGTGCCTTTTGTAATGGAACTGCCGAACTACCGTCTGCCGGGAGCCAAAAATGTAGGGCAACTGTTGTGGGAAAAGGCAAAAGACTTTTTACAGAAAGCATTCACTGTGATCTTCATTGCTACCATCGTGGTATGGTTCCTGCAGAGCTTTGACCTGAAACTGAATCTTGTTGAGGATTCGGCAAACAGTATGCTGGCTATGGTATCCGGTCTGCTGGTACCGCTGTTTCGACCGCTCGGCCTGGGTGACTGGCGGATCTGTACCTCTCTGATCAGCGGATTCATGGCAAAAGAAAGTGTGGTAGCAACCCTGGAAGTATTGTTCGGCAGCAGCATTGCCACGGTACTTACCCCGTTGGCAGCCGCGTCATTACTGGTATTCAGTCTGCTGTATACTCCCTGTGTGGCCGCCATCGCTTCTGTCCGCAGAGAACTGGGTGGAAAATGGGCCATTGCCGTGGTACTCTGGCAGTGTTTCGTGGCATGGGTGGCAGCCTTCCTGGTACATAGTATCGGCTTGCTGATGGGATTCTAGAAATTTCAGATGATAAGATGACAAATAGAAAACCTGCAGGGGATTATTCCTCCTGCAGGTATTTTATTACACATTTCAGTTCCGGTGAGATCCATTTGTTCCTATGATATAAAAGCTGTCGCCAGATATCCGGATGAATCTCTGTCATGGGGAGACTGACGAGATTTCCTTTTGTCAGATCTTCCGCTACAACGAACTCCGGCAGATAGGAGATGCCGAGACCCTGACACAGAAGATTGCGGATCAGCTGGGTATCGCCCACCTCCATGATAGGCATGGTCTCCCTACCGTTTTGGGAGAGTAGATCATCCAGAGCAGCCCGGTAACTCATGTTTTTCTCTGTCAGGATCAGCGGATATTCCAGAATCTGTTCCAGGGTGATCTGAGTCTGTCCGGCTAAGGGGTGACCGGCACCGGTGACGAAGTGAATATCCACCGGAGCTTCGAAAGCGGTCACATAATTGTGATTAAAAATACGGCGGTCCAGCGTGTATACAATGTCCACCTGATTCTGTCCCAGCATCTGGAACATTTCATCGGTGCTGGTAGCAATGATCTTCAACCGGATTCCGGGATATTTTTCATGAAAATCTTTAAAACGGCTGTGAAATTCCCAGCTGGCCAGGGATTCTGCAATGGCGATCCGCACCAGACCCTCCGGGGCGGTATTACCGCTGATGTGGCTCGCTTCAGCAGCGAGACGCAGGATCTGCTGGGCCAGAGGCAGCAGCTTCTCCCCCTCATTGGTCAGGGTTACGGTATGCCCGATCCGTTCAAACAGAGGGATGGACAGCTCCTTTTCCAATTGTTTGATCTGAAAGGATACGGTGGACTGGGTATAACCCAGACGTCCGGCCGCCAGCGTAAAGCTCTTCAGTTCGTTCACCATAACAAAGGTTTCCAGATTTTTGACATCCATAGGGTCGATACACTTTCTATATTGTAAATTCAATTCTTCGATCAATGCAATGCAAATAATTTGTTTTTCAAATATTTAAGAAAATTATATAATGAGAAAATAGGGCTGTCAATGTGAAAAGATGGCGAAAATATGGGAAAACAGCAAAAATATATGCCGTATCCCGTGTTTAGAATAAGTGGTTTTGGGAAGGATCAGAGGTATGGAAAACAGAGAAAGACTGGGGAGTCGTTTGGGATTTATCATGCTGTCGGCGGGGTGCGCCATCGGCTGCGGAAATGTGTGGAAATTCCCGTGGATGTGCGGGCAGAACGGTGGCGGAAGCTTCATGCTGATCTACGTGATCTGCCTGATCGTGCTGGGCCTGCCCACCATGATCATGGAATTCTCCGTGGGGCGCGCGGCGCAGACGAGTCCCCTTTATATGTATCGGAAACTGTCCGGCGGCAGGGGCAAATGGAATCTGTGGGGCATCGTCTGTCTCATTGGAAACATTGCGCTGATCGCTTTCTATGCGGTGGTGTCCGGATGGATCCTCTATTATTTTGTAAAATTTCTGACAGGGCAGAATCAGGATTTCGGTTTTGAAAAAATGATCACGACGCCCTCGGTGAATGTGACATATCTGCTAGTCACCTTGCTGATCGCTTTTGTCATTTTAAGCTTCCATCTGCAGGGTGGGCTGGAGCGTATTACCAAATATATGATGTCAGCATTGATCGTGCTGATGCTGGTGCTGGCGGTGCACAGCTTTACACTTCCGGGAGCAGGAGAGGGATTGAGCTTCTATCTGATTCCACATTTCTCCAAAATTACCGGTTCTGTGGTGGTGGGCGCCATGAATCAGGCATTTTTCACCTTGTCCGTGGGAATGGGCGGTATGGCGATCTTCGGAAGCTATATCGGCAAGGATCGTTCTCTCATGGGTGAGTCTATCCATATTATTATCCTGGATACACTGGTGGCAGTGATCGCCGGTATCATTATATTTCCGGCATGCTTCACTTATGATGTGGAAGTGACGGCGGGTCCCAGCCTTCTGTTCGATACTATGGCGACTGTATTTAACAACATGGCAGGCGGCAGATGGTGGGGAACTTTATTTTTCTTGTTCATGGTATTTGCAGCCATGTCCACAGTGCTGGGTGTATGTGAAAATATTCTGGCCATGGTCCGGGAACTGACCGGATGGTCCAGACCGGCAGGGTGCGTGGCGTGTGGTGCCGGATGTTTCCTGTTGGCTCTGACGACAGCACTGGGCTTCAGTGTATTTCATTTTCAGCCGTTTGCAGCGGGGACGACCTGGCTCGATTTCTGGGATTTCCTGGTGTCGAATAACATCATGCCCATAGGTTCGATCCTGCTGGCAGTATTTTGTTGTTATAAGGTCGGCTGGGGCTGGGACAAATTCCTGGAGGAAGCAAATGCCGGCAAAGGCTTAAAAGTGCAGCCGTGGATGAAACCGGTGTTTAAATATTTTGTGCCGGCGGCAGTGCTGTTCATCTATGTGTACGGAATGGTAAATTTTGCGTGGAAATAAAGTAAATAGAAATAGGCGGGCGGCGGAGTGAAAAGCTCCGCCGTTTTTCGTTGCATTGAAATGAAAAAATGGGTAGTATAAAGAATAGAAGAGCAGAGAAATCAGGAGGCATCTATGACAGAGCAGGAGATCCGGACAATATTACGCAGACAAAGAGAATATTTTGCTACGGGAGCCACACTTTCCTGGGAATTCCGGGCAAAACAGCTGGGAAAGTTAAAGGCATCCCTGCAGTGCCATGAAATAGAATTGAACGATGCACTGCAACAGGATCTTGGGAAAAGCCGGATGGAAAGCTACATGTGCGAGATCGGACTGACGCTCTCGGAGCTGACCTGGATGCAGAAGCACCTGCGGGGGCTGATGCGGGAAAAGAGAGTGCCGACACCGTTATCGCAGTTCGCGGCGAGGAGCTTCCGGTCTCCGTCACCCTATGGCACCGTGCTGATCATGAGTCCATGGAATTATCCGGTGCTATTGACGCTGGATCCGTTGATCGATGCTATTGCTGCAGGGAATACCGCAGTGGTAAAACCCAGTGCCTATGCTCCGGCGACGGCAGCAGTGTTAAAAATGATTTTGGAAGAATGCTTCCAGGCGGAATATGTGGCGGTGATCACCGGCGGCAGAGCAGAGAATCAGGCATTGTTACAGCAGCGGTTTGATATGATTTTTTTCACCGGAGGCAAGACCGTGGGACGGGAGGTACTTAGAAGCGCTGCGGAATATTTGACCCCGGTGACGCTGGAGCTGGGCGGGAAAAGTCCCTGTATTGTGGATGCTACAGCGAAGCTTCCGCTGGCGGCGAGGAGGATCGTATTCGGAAAATATCTAAACTGCGGGCAGACCTGTGTGGCACCGGATTATGTGTTGTGTGATGTCAGGATCCGCGACCGATTGGTGGAAGCTATCCGGGAGGAGATCGCGAGGCAGTTTGGAGCAGATCCCCTGCAGAATCCGGATTACGGGAAAATCATAAACGAAAAGCATTTTCACAGACTGTTGGGATTGCTGGATGCGAAAAAAATCGTCTGCGGCGGACAGTATGACGAGAAGACGTTGCGCATTGCGCCTACGGTGATGATGGATGTGGACTGGTCGGATGCCGTGATGGGAGAAGAGATCTTCGGACCGATCCTGCCGGTGCTGACGTATAATGCACATGATGCAGAGAAAGGTGTTGCACAAAATGATTTTAGCGGGGAAGTTTCTGGAACCCAAGCTGCCGCGGGAGATTTTGTGGATTGGGCGATCCGCTGCGTAGAGGAACATCCTCATCCGTTGGCATTGTATTTCTTCAGTGAAGATAAAAAAGCCCAGAGACGGATCCTGGATCACTGCCATTTTGGCGGCGGCTGCATCAACGACACCATCATTCATCTCGCCACCAGCGCCATGCCCTTCGGCGGCGTGGGTGAGAGCGGCATGGGTGGGTATCACGGCCGCACCGGGTTCGAGACCTTCAGCCATTATCGGAGTATCGTGGACAAAAAGACATGGATGGATCTGCCAATACGCTATCAGAGGTATGATGAGAAAAAAGAGAAGTTGTTGCGGCGTTTTTTGAAGTAACGTCCTGAAAAGTGTAGCGCAGAGCGGAAATTACGTCCTGAAAAATGTAATAAATTACAGAAATAAGTCCTTAAAAGTGTATTATATATACGAATTTAAGGACTTATTTCTGTTGACAAGGCAATTTTACTGGGATAGAGTAGAAGTAGATAACTATTGTGAATAGTACAAGGGAGGCAGACATGCGACGGTTTGCATTGGAACGATTAAAAGAATGGAAAGAAAAAAAGAACCGGAAGCCGTTGATCATTCGCGGAGCCAGGCAGGTAGGAAAGACCTGGCTTATGAAGGAATTCGGAGCAAGCTGTTTTGAGAAAACAGCGTATGTCAATTTTGACAGTAATCCCCGTATGCAACAGGTGTTTGATGGAGAGATCAATGTAGAAAGGATTCTTCTGGCAATCAGCGTGGAGACAGGTGTTTCGGTCAAAAGTGAAGATACCTTACTTATTTTTGATGAAATCCAGGAAGTACCGAAGGCACTATCCTCTTTAAAGTATTTTTGCGAAAATGCTCCGGAATATGCCATTGTAGCTGCCGGTTCCCTGCTGGGTGTGGCGATGCACAAGGGCACCTCTTTCCCGGTAGGCAAGGTAGACTTCATGGATCTGTATCCGCTCAATTTCCAGGAATTTTTGTGCGCCTTGGGAGAAGAACGATTTGCAGAGCTTCTGCAGTCCGGGGATACGCAAATGATCAATACCTTCGCTTCCAAATACAAGGATCGTCTGAGAGAGTACTATTATGTCGGTGGTATGCCGGAAGTGGTCCAGTCCTATGTGAATGATAAAGATTTCGGGCGGGTCAGAGAAATTCAGAAAGATCTGCTGAATTATTACCGCCAGGATTTTTCCAAGCATGCGGAGAATTCTCTGGTTCCCCGATTGAACCTGGTGTGGGATTCCATTCCGATGCAGCTGGCAAAAGAAAATAAAAAATATATCTACGGACAGGTGAGAGAGGGCGCCAGGGCAAAAGATTTTGAACTGGCAATCCAGTGGCTTTTGGATTGCGGACTGATCCATAAAGTAAATCGTGTGAGCAAACCGGCGTTACCATTAAAAGCTTATCTGAATCTGGATGCATTTAAAATATACCTGCTGGATATCGGATTGCTGATTGCCATGACGGATCTGGATGCCAGGGTGATTATCGACGGAAACCGGATATTTACAGAATTTAAGGGAGCATTGACAGAACAGTATGTGCTCCAGCAGTTGATCTCTGAAGTGGGAGTGATCCCCTATTATTACAGCACGGAAAACTCTTCCGGAGAGATTGATTTCATGGTGCAGGGGAAAACATCCGTAATTCCCATAGAGGTAAAAGCGGAGGAAAACCTCAGAGCGAAGAGCCTGAAGATGTTCTGCGAAAAATATCAGCCGAAAATTGCGATCCGGACGTCAATGTCGGATTACAGAGAGCAGGAATGGATGACGAATATTCCGCTTTATCATATTGACCGGGTGAAAAAATATATGGAAGAATAATAGTAATAATTGAGTGTGAATAACATACTGTTTTATATTGAACTATTTTGACAAAGGAATATACTAAAAATAAGAGTATTACTTAAAAATAACATCTATATGGTAGTGCATAGTATTTAGTAAAAGAAGGATATACGTTGTATAAATGACGTGATTAGAGGGGGAAATACTTATGGGAAGACCAGAGGATTCCAGAGTAAAGATACCGGCACTTGTGCATTTTACAAGACTTGGATATACCTATATGTCAATTAAAGATAAAGAACGTAACGTAGACTATGATGGTGATACTAATATCTTTTATAGTCAATTTTTGTCTGCGATTAATCGAATCAATCATAAAAATTTCATACTTGCAGACGCAAAAAAGATTATTGGGGAACTTAAGATTAAATTAGGGAATGATGATTTGGGCAAATCATTTTTTCAGATTTTGCAATCAGGTATTGACGGAATTAAACTGATTGATTTTGATGATGTTGGTGGAGCAAATAATGACTATACGGTTGTAACTGAATTACCATATGAAAATGGAGATGACAGTTTTCGCCCTGATATAGTTGTTTTAATTAATGGAATACCTTTATCATTTATTGAAGTTAAGCGTCATAACAATCGAGAGGGGATTTTGACAGAACGAAATCGTATGGAGAAAAGATTTGGCAATAAGATATATCGTCGCTTTGTTGGAATTACACAGTTTATGGTATTTTCCAATAATAACGAATATGATGATTCGGATATTGAGCCAATTCAGGGGGCTTTTTATGCTTCTAGCAGTTATAGGAGAATGTTTTTTAGCAAGTTTCGTGAGCCAGAGAGCGGGAAAATTAAATTAAGGGCAAAAATGAAGGCAATTGTTCCCAAGAATGAAGCTTTTATATTAAGTGACACCAACCTAATTTCTATTAAAGGGACTCCAGAGTATATATCTTCTTTATCGGAAGATTCACCGACAAATCGTATTATTACATCGTTATATACAAAAGAAAGATTATTGTTTTTATTGAAGTATGGTATTTGCTACAAAACAACGACCAATAAAGACGGGATTACAGAAATTGAAAAACATATCATGCGTTATCCGCAGTTGTTTGCAACATTGGCAATACGCGATAGATTGCGTGAAGGGATTAGAAAAGGTGTCATTTGGCATACACAAGGTAGTGGAAAAACTGCTCTTGCATATTCAAATGTGCGATTCTTGACAGATTATTTTAGTAAAGAAGAGGGGAAAATTGCAAAATTTTATTTTATTGTTGATCGTTTAGATTTAGCGGAACAAGCAAAGAACGAATTTGAAGCAAGGGGACTAAAAGTAAAATTGATTAAAGATAAGGACGAATTTGTTACAGACATTACGCTCCCTGGGGAATCTAATGCCAGTGGTAAGGTGACGATGACCGTAATCAACATTCAGAAGTTCTCAAAAGAATCCGTGACTAAACCATCTGATTATAATGTGGAGGTGCAAAGAGTGTACTTCCTCGATGAGGCACATCGAAGTTATAATCCAGTAGGTTCATTTTTGGCTAATCTTATGGCATCAGATAGAAATGCAGTACAGATTGCGCTGACAGGTACGCCTCTTATAGGTGAAGGATATAATACGAAAGATGTATTTGGCAATTATATACATAAATATTACTATAATCAGTCAATTGCGGATGGCTATACATTGAAACTGATTCGTGAGGAGATTGAGACCACATATAAGAATCAAATGAATGAAACTCTTGATCAAATTGTAAAGCAGGGAAGCATTAATAAGAAAGATTTGTATGCACATCCTAAATTTGTAGAGAAAATGGTCGACTACATTGTTCACGATTTTGGCGAAGGAAGAGCAGCATTAGATTCTTCAATTGGAGCAATGATAGTATGCGATTCTTCTGAACAGGCAAGAGAAGTTGACAGACAGTTGAAAAGGTTTTCTGCGTATACGCATGCGCTTGTTTTGCATGATGAAGGTACGAAACAGGATCGAAAAAATAATCAAGAAGATTTTAAAAAAGGCAATATAGATATTTTGGTGGTCTATAACATGCTTTTGACCGGCTTTGATGCTCCTCGATTAAAAAAGCAGTATTTGGCACGAATGATTAAAGCACATAATCTGCTTCAAACGTTAACTAGAGTAAATCGCCCGTATAAAGGTTATCATTATGGATATGTTGTTGATTTTGCAAATATCAAAGATGAGTTTGATAAAACAAATAAAGCATATTTTGATGAACTTCAATCTGAACTTGGAGATGAGGTACAAAACTATAGTAATATTTTCAAGAGCAAAGAAGATATTGAAAAAGATCTGAATGTTGTAAAAAATCAGCTTTTTCTATATGATACAAGCAATGTGGTAAGTTTTATTAATCAAATTAGCGAGATTGATGATAAGAAGCAGTTACTTGATTTACGACAAGCATTAGAAAATTACAAGGCGATGTATAATCTGATCCGTTTGTATGGGTATGAGGATTTATACGAACATTTCAATGTCGAGAATGCAATTAAGTGTCTGAATGAGGTCAATAATCGAATTAGCATTATTAACTTAAAAAATAGCATTGATTCATCAGAGGATATGTCACAGGTACTCAATATGGCATTGGATCAGATAGATTTCCAGTTTCGCAAGATAAAAGAAGAAGAACTTATCATTGCTGATTCATTTAGAGATAGCCTGGAAAAAACAAGAAGAGAAATCGTAGACAGATGCCTTGATCCAAAAGATCCAGAATACATTGCACTTCTTGATGAATTAAAGCGGGTATTCAAGAAGAAAAATATTGAGGAACTTACAGCAGATGAAATGAAGCAGATGATGGGGGAACTGGATACTTTGAAAAAGAAGGCAGAAAAAAGAAATCTGGCAGATCGTATGCTTGCGGCAAAGTATTCAGGTGATGTTAAATACATGAGAACTCATAAGAGAATTATGGGTAGTCCACCACCCATTGCAGATGCAATTACTGTACATAGAATTTTAATGAGTGTTAAGTCTAAGGCAGATGATCAGATTGCTCATAATGAGAATATCCTTGATAATGAGGATTATTTTATTAAATCGTTACAGCCAATTATTTTGAGAGCATGTATGGGAGAAAATGTTAGAATAGACAAACCTCAACTTATGTTTATAGATAATTGTCTGTCGAAAGAATATATATTAGAAAGGGATTGGGTTTCCTGATGACAACAGAAGCAATAATAGCAAATACAAAACAGATGATAGATGATCTTAAGACAGTATGTGCCAATTTTGGACTTGGTAATGCTAGTAGTGAATATAAGATTATAACAGAGATTTTTTTGTATAAGTTTTTAAATGATAAGTTTATCTATGAGGTACAGCAGGCGGATGAAGAGCAAAAAAATTCCGAGAATGTGGAGCAGGCATTAAATAATATGTCAGAAGATGACTATGAAATGCTTATGATGCTTCTACCACCGGCTACTGCAAAACTCAAGAGAGAGCATTTTATATCTTATCTTTTCAATCATAAGAATGATGAGAAGTTTAACGAATTATTTGATTCAACCTTATGGGATATTTCTAACACTAATCTAGATGTGTTCTCTGTAAGTACTGGCTCCGGTGATAAGATTCGTCTATTTGATCAGAATTTATCTCAAAATGTAACAGAGTCAAATCGGAGGTCTGATTTCTGCAAAGCTATGATTGATAAATTAGTTACATTCAGTTTTGCAGAGGCTTTTTCACAGAAGTATGACTTTTTCGCGACTATTTTTGAGTATCTGATTAAGGATTATAACAAGGATTTTGGCAAGTATGCAGAATATTATACACCACATTCTATTGCAAGTATTATTGCAAGAATTATGGTGCCGGAAGGTGTGCAGAATGTAACCGTATATGATCCGGCAGCAGGTTCTGGAACTCTGGTACTTGCACTTGCACATGAAATTGGCGAAAGTAATTGTACGATTTATACACAGGATATTTCTCAAAAGTCTAATGAATTTTTGAGACTCAATCTTATTTTAAATAACTTGGTACATTCACTTGGTCATGTAGTGCATGGAGATACACTTCTTTCTCCACAGCATTTGAACCGTCAGAAAAATGGTTTGATGAAATTTGATTATATTGTTAGCAATCCTCCATTTAATGTGGATTTTTCTGATAACAGAGATACTCTTGCGGGAGATATTTATAAAGAAAGATTTTGGGCTGGAGTGCCTAATGTACCAAATAAGAAAAAGGATAGCATGGCAATCTATCAGATGTTCTTACAGCACATTATTTTTTCCATGAAAGAGAATGGTGGCAGAGCAGCCGTAGTAGTTCCAACAGGATTTCTAACAGCAGGAACCGGAATCCCTAAGAAAATACGAGAACGCATTATTGAAGACAGAATGCTCAGAGGTGTTGTCTCAATGCCAAGCAATATTTTTGCTACGACAGGAACAAATGTATCTGTGTTATTTTTAGACAATTCAAAGAAGTATGATCAGGCAATCTTAATGGATGCATCTAAACTTGGAACAAAGATTAGGGTAGATGGAAAAAACCAAAGAACGGTTTTATCACCAGAAGAAATAGAGAATATTATCAATACCTTTAATAACTTTGAAACAAAGGATGATTTTTCTGTGGTTGTAGATTATGACAAGATAGAGCAGAAAAAATGTTCATTCAGCGCAGGACAGTATTTTAAAGTAAAGATTGAATATGTTGAGCTGACACAAGAAGAGTTTCAGAAAAAAATGGATGGATATACAGAAAAATTAACGGAATTGTTTGCTGAGGGAAATGCACTGCAGACAGAAATTTTGGTACAGTTAAAGAAGGTGAAATATGAGTAGGATTACAAAATATGCTTTATCTGATTTATATGAGATGAGTTCCGGAATTTCATCTACAAAAGAACAGGCTGGACATGGTGCACCATTTGTATCTTTTAGCACAGTCTTTAATAATTATTTTTTGCCAGATGAGTTACCTGATTTGATGGATACAAATGAGAAAGAACAGGAGATATATTCGATAAAAGCAGGAGATGTCCTTATTACACGAACAAGTGAAACAATAGACGAACTAGCTATGAGTTGTGTAGCAGTAAAGGATTATCCAAAAGCAACTTATAGTGGATTTACAAAACGCCTTAGACCTAAGAAAGAAGGAATAGCATATCCCAAGTACATGGCATTTTATTTTAGAAGTGAATTGTTTCGTAAAGCTGTAACTAATAATGCCTTTATGACTTTGAGAGCAAGTTTTAATGAGGATATTTTTACGTTTTTGGATGTTTACTTGCCAATTTATGAAGAACAGGTAAGAATTGGGGATATGCTTTATGCTGTTGAGTGCAAAATTCAAAAAAATAAGGAGATAAATGATTATTTAGAAGAGATGGCAAAGACCATCTATGACTATTGGTTTGTAC
>OGHW01000257.1_pt1 | contig 61849 bp, 54 predicted proteins | sample 1571641 | NCBI WGS metagenome assembly OGHW01 (sample SAMEA2582066, study PRJEB24529) | metagenome | biome: Human gut stool | place: China | collected 2011 | reverse complement strand
CGGTCTTTGAAAACGGTGATTCACGCAAACAGCTTCTTTCGAGAAGCATTTACCTGTTATATAAGAAGGAATCCTTGTGGACGGAATCACAGCGCGTACGCGCCGGCATCCTGTTCCGGGAGTATCCCGATATTAAGAAAGCATACTACCTCTCCATGAGGCTCGGACTGATATACCACCAATGCAGGTACAAGGATGCGGCATTGACGCGTCTTGCCCGCTGGTATGACGAGGTGGAAAAATCAGGGTTTCTTGCTTTCGGAAGAGTGGCACGTTCCGTACAGATGCATTACCGGGAAATAATCAACTTCTTTGATAGAGGTTCAACAAACGCTGCTTCCGAATCGTTCAATGCAAAAATAAAGGAGTTCCGCACACAATTCAGAGGAGTAAAGGACAGAGCTTTCTTCCTGTTCAGACTGGCGAAAATTTATGCATAAGCTATGAATCCCTCAGGTTTTTACGTTGACCCCAGAAAGACGCTTGATGATTTTTTAGGCACGGAATACACGGAAAACGCGGATTTTCTTTATTTTTTTCCGTGAAATCCGTGTATTCCGTGCCTAAAAAGAAACCCTGTTTTTATATTTTGTAGGAATTCATAAAAGAAAAAACTCCAAAAATCATTGATTTTCAGAGTCTTCTTTCAATTTACTTTTCTAATTCGTACACCCTCAGGGATTCGAACCCTGGACCCACTGATTAAGAGTCAGTTGCTCTACCAACTGAGCTAAGAGTGCATAAACAAATTTTACTGTAGTGGATACGAGAATCGAACTCGTATTGCATGCGTGAGAGGCATGTGTCCTAACCGTTAGACGAATCCACCAACAAGTTTTTTTAGAAAAGCACCGGTTCTTTCAGACCGATGCTTTCAGTTCCTTGCGGAAGCTGGGGGATTCGAACCCCCGGTACGGTTACCCGTACGTCAGTTTAGCAAACTGGTGGTTTCAGCCACTCACCCAAACTTCCTTAGTAACCAACATTTGTTCTCAAATGCGGTGCAAATGTATGGCAAACTTTTGGACTATGCAAATCTTTCCCGCATATTTTTTTCAGTATTTTTGCAGGAAAAGAGATAACACGCTAACACTCAAAACACAATACGCTGTTTAATTTTTCTTCAAAAAGTATTTTCTCAGGCTCCTTTTAGAGTATCCCCGTTCAGTTTTCCTATCTTTACCGGTACACATCCCGTTTACTTCCCATAAAGAAAACCGGTCTTTCCTCCCTAAGCATTATCTTATAAAACTCTTGCTTGCCCATTTCATGCTGTACCAACGGCGCACAAAAATGGCCCCGCGAATATTCTCGTCCAGCAAAAACGCTACCCACATGCCGCAAATGCCCCAACCCAACGGAATGCCGAACAGATAGCCAAGCCCTACGGCTACACTCCACATCACCACCAGCCCTACATAGAACGGATAATTCACATCGCCTGCCGCACGCAGCGCATTGGTCGCGAAGATATTGACAGGACGCCCTATCTCCAGCACAATATCAATAACCAGAATGGTAACCCCCATCTTTATAATCTCGGCATTGGACGTCAGCCAGCCGAAAATAACATGCCCGAAAAGAGCAAGAATACAAGACAGAATCACGGTTATCATCACTGACTTCTTCATTACATATTTCCCCATCAGGAAAGCCGCCCGCGGTTTCTTCTCCCCTATCAGATGCCCGATGCATATCGCCCCGCCCTGTGCCATGGAAATGCTGAACAGATAAGCAAACATGATGATATTGACACAATAAGTACGCGTGGCAAGCGCTTCCACTCCCAGCATGTTAATGAAATAAGTAATCACCACCTGCGACGAACTGTAAGAAAGCTGCTCGCCGGCAGAAGGCAGCCCCACCTTCATCAGGTTCTTCAACTCCACCCAAGGGAACGGACGGAAGTAAGCTGGCGGGAAACGGTGGATATGCTTGCGGAACAAGATTACAAACAGAATCACCATGGACACCCCTCTGCTGAAAGCCGTAGAGATGGCCGCCCCCTCCACTCCCAATTCCGGAAAGCCGAAACGTCCGAAAATCAAGGAATAGTTGCCTATTATATTCAGCACATTCACCACCACCGTCACCAGCATCGGATACACCGCCTTGTTGGCGCTGCGCAACGAAGCGGAAAGAGTAAGCGACAACGCCTGGAAAAAGGCAAACGCCCCTACAATACGCATATAGTCCATGCCGTCCTGCATCAGTTCGGGCCCCAGCCCCATCAGCCGCAGGATAGGCTCCGCACACCCGAACAGCAGCATGCTGATGCCTACACCCACCGCGAAGTTCACCAGAAGAGATACTCCCACCACCTGCACCACCTGTTTATGCAGCCGTGCGCCGAGATACTGCGAACACAGCACGGAAGTACCGAGATTAATCACCTCAAACACCAGAAAAGTCAGCATGATAATCTGATTGACCACCCCTACGGCAGCCACACTGTTGTCCGAATGGCGGCTCAGCATAACGGTATCCACCGCGCCAAGCATCATAATTAATAATGTCTCTATGAAAATGGGAGCCGCCAGTCTGGCAAGCCGTTTCTTCAGATTCTCCTGCTGTATCATTGTTGTAGAAGCGCTATGATAAAAATCGCGCAAAGATACGGAAAGGAAAGGGAGAACAACTTGACACATATCAAATATTTTTTGCTACCTTTGCCACGCTAAATGACACCCAAACCTGCATAACCGTTATGGACACATTACTCAAAGAAACAGTGAATGCCACCGTCAACTCCCGCTATCCCGGCATGGCGCCCGAAGGCAGACGGCAATTGGAAGAAATCCTGGTCCGCAGAGAAGTGGAAAAAGGCGAACTTCTACTGAAAGAGGGACAGGTAAGCCATAATATCGTACTCGTTGGCAAAGGTATGTTGCGCCAGTTCTATTACAAAAACGGAAAAGACGTCACCGAACATTTCTCTTATGAAGGATGCATCGTCATCTGCATTGAAAGCACGCTGAAGAAAGAGCCCACCCACCTCATGATTGAAGCGCTCGAAGACAGCGTGGTCTACCTGCTTCCCTATGACAAGCTGATGCTTCTTACCGAAATATCGTGGGAAATCAATATGTTCTATCGCAAGATACTCGAATATTCCCTTATTGTTTCACAAATCAAAGCCGATTCCTGGCGGTTCGAGACAGCACGCGAACGCTACAGCCAGCTGATGGAGCAGCAGCCGGAAGTCATCAAGCGCGCCCCTCTGTCGCACATCGCCTCCTATCTGCTGATGACTCCCGAAACCTTAAGCCGGGTACGTTCGGGCATACTCTGATTTTTACGGGAATGCCCGGACCGGTCATAATCTGAATCCATATAGAAATTTACCCTTTCTATATACGGAGTCCTTTTAAATTTTCTTCAAGAAGAACTTCCCAAAGAAGCTGAACAAAATTTAAGCAGGCTCTTAAACCTGTCTTATCTCAAATCTTTTTTTGAGATAGCTTGTTATCAAGCTCATTATCCAACTTAAAATTCAGATTATGACTACCATATACACTTTTGCGCAAAGCGCAATCGAAGAAGCCAGAAGCGCCGGCCGCTACGGCACAGCCAACCTGTACTCCGGCGCCATCAACAGTTTCCGGAATTTTACCGGCGACATCCCCCTTACCTTCAAGGAAGTGACGGCGGGAATGATAAAACGATACGAAGAAAGCCTGTTGCAGAAAGGCCGGCGCCACAATACCATCTCCGCCTATATGCGCATGCTGCGTTCCATATTCAACCAGGCATACCAGCAAGGCATTCCCGATACGATACCTGCCGACGAGCTGTTCCGCTTCGTATTCACCGGCTACGAGCCTACCGCCAAACGTGCCATCTCCCCCGCCCTTATACGGCGTCTCTCGCAACTGAATCTGGAACACTCTCCCCACCTGCGCTTCAGCCGCGATTTATTCCTACTCAGCTTCTACCTGAGAGGCATTCCGTTTGTCGACCTGGTTCATCTCCGCAAAACGGACATGAAGCACAACACCATTTACTACTACCGCCGCAAGACCCGCCAGCAGCTATCGGTCTACCTCGAACCGTACGCCGCCGAGATTCTGCGACGCTACACCGACAAGCACTCCCCCTCTCCTTACCTTCTGCCCATACTCTCAGCGGTCGGTCCGGAAGGCTACCGGCAGTACAAAAGCGCTCTGCGTCTTTACAACCAGCACCTGCACCGGCTATCCAAGATGCTGCGCCTGAGTGTGCCGCTCACCTCCTACGTGGCACGCCACAGTTGGGCCACCACCGCCAAAGAAGAAGGAGTAGCCATCGCCATGATAAGCGAAGGGCTGGGACACAGTTCCGAAAAGGTGACACACGTATACCTCTCTTCTTTTAACAATAATGCAATGAGTAAAGCCAACCGGAAGGTTATTTCCACCATCCATGCCAAAAAGAAAAAGAGAAAAAAAGGGGAATAGAATAAAAAATAGCATGTAAATTAATATTACTTGCTATATAAAATTGTTTCATAGATAGTTCATTCTCTTACTTACAAGGTAAGAGAATGAATAAAATACTGTAAAAAAGCTTTTTATAATAACATAAAAGCACTTTTCCTATTGTATCCCTTATGCTTCTATAAAGGCATGGAAGCGAAATGACATTTTTGAAACTTTGTTAAACAAAAGCGATGTATACAATGAAATATGTAAATATTTAATACTTTGAAAATATGTTTTATACCTTTTTATGAGTAGTTATGATGGGAATTTGAGATTTAAAAATAAATATTTTTTTGTTTGTAATGATAATATTTTTCATACCTTTGCAAACGGAATAATGGTTCTCTTACCTTGTAAGTAAGGGAATGGGTTATCTCTTACCTTGTAAGTAAGAGAACCCATAATTAATCATAACAAATAAGACAGGGAAATCAATTATTTTATTTACAAAAATTCAATGATTGACAGGACATTACGAAGACCATGAAACAAATTTTACGTTTCAACAAAATTATCAAGAGCATCATCATTGCCGGTGATTTATGCATTCTCAATGCACTCTTTATAACCTTGTATTATGTATTGGACACAGATACCCAGCGTATCCTTCTCTCCGATTCACTGCCGCAATTGTTGGTGTTGTTGAATTTGGTCTATCTCTTATGTAACTATTCCAAAGGAGTCGTGCTTCACCGCCGCATTGTACGTGCAGACCACATCGTCATGCGTGCCGTACGCAATACATTCTGCCATGCGGTAGTATTCATCAGCCTTATCACGCTGGTGCATTTCGGCAGCTTGTCCACACGCTTCCTCGTTATATTCTATACGGCATTCCTTGCACTGCTTGTATCATACAGACTCATATTCAGACATTTCGTCAAAATATACCGCCGCAAGGGAGGCAACCGTCGTACTGTCGCACTCGTGGGCGACGGCTCCAATATGGTCGAACTCTACGAAGAGATGACCGCCGACCCTACTTCCGGCTTCAAGGTAGTGGGCTATTTTGCCGAGCATCCTTCCGACAATTATCCGAAGGAATGCCACTATCTGGGCACTCCCCAAGAAGTAATCCCTTATCTTAAGAAAAGTAAGGCCGAGCATCTGTACTGCGGTCTTACTTCCTCGCATAGCAAAGAGATTCTGCCCATCATCAGCTACTGCGAAAACAACCTGATTCATTTTTACAGCGTACCCAACGTACGCAACTACCTGAAACGGCGCATGCACCTTGAACTGATAGGAAGCGTACCCGTACTGGACATTCGTCAGGAACCGTTGGCGCAACCCGAAAACCGGTTGGTAAAACGCCTGTTCGACATCGTGTTCTCACTATTGTTCCTATGCACAATCTTTCCTATCATCTTCATCATAATAGGACTGGCTATCAAGATAACCTCGCCCGGACCTATCTTCTTCAAGCAGAAGCGCAGCGGCGAGGAGAACAAGGAGTTCTGGTGCTATAAGTTCCGTTCTATGCGTGTCAACAAGGACAGCGATAAGGTGCAGGCTACTTTAAACGACCCGCGCAAAACCCGTCTGGGCAATTTCATGCGCAAAACAAGCATCGACGAACTGCCGCAGTTCATCAACGTTCTGTTGGGCGACATGTCCGTAGTAGGTCCCCGCCCGCACATGCTGAAACATACCGAAGAATACTCCAAGCTGATTGATAAGTATATGGTACGCCACCTTGTCAAACCCGGCATCACCGGTTGGGCGCAAGTCACCGGCTTCCGCGGAGAGACCAAGAAACTCTGGCAGATGGAAGGACGCGTGGAGCGCGACATCTGGTATCTGGAGCACTGGACATTCATGCTCGACCTGTACATTATCTACAAAACCGTGAAGAATGCGGTAAAAGGAGAAAAAGAAGCCTACTAAAACAAGTTGAAAGCTGAGAGTTGAAAGTTAAAATCAAAAACACATGAAAAAAAGAAGTCTGATATTTTTATTATTACCTCTGCTGCTGGTTGGATGCCAAAGCTATAAGAAAGTACCTTATCTGCAAGACGATTTGCAACAGATTGCCATGGCAGATACAAGCGCCCGAAACATGACCTTGTACGATGCCCGCATCATGCCGAAGGACCTGCTGACAATTGTGGTGAGCTGCCCGGAAGAACCGACATTGGCAGAACCGTTCAATTTGGCAACGTCAGCATCCTCAGAAGGTGCTTCCTCTGTATCCGAATATCTTGTAGACAATAATGGGAATGTAGAATTCCCTACTTTGGGTACCATTCATTTAGGTGGGCTTACCAAAGGAGAAGCAGAAAAATATATCAAAGACAAACTAAAACCTCAATTCCGCACCTCTCCCATTGTAACCGTACGTATGGGCAACTATAAAATTTCAGTTATCGGAGAAGTCAATGGTCCGGGAACTTTTACCGTTTCTAATGAAAAGGTCAATATTTTTGAAGCCCTTGCCATGGCAGGTGATATGACCATCTATGGTATTCGCGACAATGTCAAACTGATTCGTGAGGACCATACAGGCAAACGGGAAATTGTCACGCTCAACCTGAATGACCGTAACATCCTGCAGTCCCCCTATTATTACTTGCAACAAAATGACATCCTATATGTCACCCCCAATAAAACTAAGGCAAAAACATCCAATATCAGCAGCAGTACCACCATTTGGTTCACTGTTGTCACAACTTTGGTATCATTGGCGTCCCTTATCATTTCAATAGCTAAATAAAAGAACAAACCTGAAAATAAAAAATTACAGACGTGAAAGAAGAAACATACGACGACTTGTTCGAAGAAAAAGAAGAAAAGACCAACTGGCAGGCTATGCTTTTCAAATACATCATCCGGTGGCCCTGGTTCATAGCCTCAGTTATTTTCTGTCTGGTATGCGCCTGGCTCTATTTGAAGACCATTACCCCCGTGTACAACATAAGTGCGTCCATGATTATCAAGGATAATAAGAAAGGAGGCAATACCGGCAATGACCTCAGCGCTTTTGAGGACCTTGGTATCATATCTTCTTCTCAGAATATCGATAATGAAATCGAAATTCTCCGTAGCAAATCGCTTATCAAGGATGTGGTCAGTGAATTGGAACTGTACATCAGCTATTCCGGCGAAGGCAGATTCCAGAAGCCCGATTTGTACGGTTCTTCTCCGGTACTCGTACATTTTCTGCCCGAAGATGCCGAACGGCTTAAGGCCCCCATCTTGCTGACCGTCAGCTATCAGTCCGGCAACCGGATAGATGTAACGGCAACCATCAATGGAAATACCGTCAACAAGCATTTCACGGAACTGCCCGCCGTTCTATCCGGAGAGGCAGGTACACTCACGTTTACCTCCAATCCCGCCGCCCCCATTACCGGTAGCGGCAGTGTAGACGTAAGTATTGTCAATCCACTATCCGTAGCCAAAGGATATCGGGGAGCTTTATCCATCGAATCTACCAATAAAAGTACCTCTATTGTTACCGTGTCGATAAAAAACACAAATAAAAAACGTGGTGAGAACTTTATAAACAAACTTGTCGAAATCTATAATAAAAACGCCAACAACGACAAAAACGAAGTGGCACAGAACACCGCCCGCTTCATTGATGAACGCATCTCTGTCATCAATCAGGAATTAGGCACTACAGAACAGGAACTGGAAAGTTTCAAGCGCGAAGCGGGACTTACAGACCTCAGCAGCGATGCCCAGCTTGCCGTCAACGAACAGTCTGCCTACGAAAAGCTTTGTGTAGAGAACGGTACCCAGCTCAATCTGGTCCAATACCTCTCCGAGTATATTCAAAAACCGGAAAACGCAACCGCCACTCTTCCTGCCAATGTAGGACTGAACGATGAAACACTATCGGGGCTCATTACTCAATACAATGCGTTGATTCTGGAACGTAACCGTCTGTTGCGTACCTCTTCGGAAACCAACCCGGTTGTACGCCGCCTCGACAGCAACATACAGGACATGCGTGCCGGCATCCTCACAACCATCGCCAGTGTACGCAAAGGACTGCTTATCACCAAAGCCGACCTCGACCGCCAGGCAGGCAAGTATGCCGGACGCATCAGCAATGCTCCTGCCCAGGAACGCCGCTTCGTCAGCATCCAGCGCCAGCAGGAAATCAAGGCAGGACTTTATCTCATGCTGCTGCAGAAACGCGAGGAAAATAATATTGCACTTGCCGCCACCGCCAATAACGCCAAAATCATCGACGATGCGCTGGCAGATGATTTCCCCGTATCTCCCCAAAGCAAAAAAATTTACATGATGGCATTTGTGCTCGGTCTCGGTATTCCGGTTGCCATCATCTACATACTGAACCTGCTGAGCTACCGCATCGAAGGACGCGCCGACGTTGAAAGACTCACCAATGTCTCCATTATCGGCGATGTTCCCTTGAACGATTCGGAAGACAAGCACGCCATTGCCGTCCGCGAAAACGACAACGACATCATGGCGGAAACTTTCCGCAGCCTGCGCACCAACCTGCTTTTCATGTTGGGCGACCCGGACAGAAAAGTCATTCTCGTCACCTCTACCATGAGCGGTGAAGGAAAAACATTCATAGCATCCAATTTAGCTGTCAGTCTGGCATTATTAGGCAAGAAGGTCATCATCGTGGGGCTCGACATCCGCAAGCCGGGATTGAACAAGGTTTTCCGCATACACCACAAGGAAAAGGGAATCACCAGTTTCCTCTCCGCTCCCCAAAGTACCGATTTGCGTTCCATGATACTGCCTTCCGAGGTATCGGACAATCTTCATGTACTACCCGGTGGAGCCATCCCGCCCAATCCCACGGAACTGTTGGCACGCAAATCCCTGGACGATGCCATCGAACTGTTGAAAAAAGACTACGACTATGTCGTGCTCGACACTGCCCCTATCGGCATGGTCACCGACACGCAGCTCATAGCACGCGTTGCCGACATCAGCGTTTACGTATGCCGTGCCGACTATACGCATAAGAACGACTACCAGCTCATCAACGAGCTGTACGCCAACAAGCGTTTGCCCGGTCTGTGCACTGTTATCAACGGCCTGGACATGAAAAAGAAAAAGTACGGCTACTATTACGGCTACGGCAAGTACGGCAGGTACTACGGCTATGGCAAGAAATACGGCTATGGCTATGGGTACGGTTATGGCGATACTTCTGATTCGAAATAAGATATTCACCCCATAAGCCTGGGGAACTTCTACATGCAATGCTGTCCTTGTTTCCGGGCTTATTTTTTGTTTGTTTGCTTGTATGCTGTGGCAGCAGAGCGCTGCTGCCCGGCATACTTTTTAACCCAACCGAACGTAAAAAACAATGCAGAATACGAATCACATAGAAACAAAAACCAATACAGCACCCCGCCAATGGCTGGTGGCCTATGTACAGTCGTGCCTTGAGAAAAAGACTGCACAACGGCTTGCCGCTATGGGCATCGAGTGCTACCTGCCCGTCCAGAGCGAGATTCGCCAGTGGAGCGACCGCCGCAAACGGGTAGAGCGTCTTGTGATTCCCATGATGATATTCGTGCATGTCACTCCGCAGGAACGGCCGCTCCCCCTGAGCCTGCAGGCGGTCAGCCGCTATATGGTACTGCGCGGCGAAAGCACCCCTGCCGTCATCCCCGACGAACAGATGGACCGGTTCCGCTTCATGCTCGACTACAGTCCCGAAGCGGTGGAAATGTGCAGCGCCCCGCTGGCTCCCGGCGATGCCGTGAAGGTAATAAAAGGGCCGCTTGCCGGACTCGAAGGAGAGCTTATCACTGTGAACGGGAAAAGTAAAGTTGCTGTGCGGCTGGATATGTTGGGGTGCGCGCATGTGGATGTGCCTATAGGATTTGTTGAGAAAAGGGGAGAGGGAATGGAAGGACAAAAGAACAAAAAGACAAAAGAGATACAGAAGACAAAAGAAATACAAAAGACGAAAGAGACACTGAAGACGAAAGGGATACAGAAGAGAAGGCAACAAGAAGAAAAGGCTGTACGATGATTTTACTATCACCCTACAGCCTTTTCAGCATCCCGCTATCAGAATTCCTTCCCTACATCAAAGCAGGGACATTGCTTGGTCCACTCCATGGGTTCCACTTCCCCGTTTCCGTTCAGGTCGGGACTGAGGTCCCTGTGCCCCACTACACACGTACCGGGATATTCCTGTAATAACTTTCCCACCAGCACACTCAGCGAATGTCGCTGCCACTCTGTCCTCGTATCTTTCGGATTTCCGTAACGGTCCAGCCCACCTTCATAACAGATACCTATCGAGTGAGCATTGTAGCCCCGCGCATGCGCCCCCACTTTGCTTACCGGACGGGTAGCCAGGACTCTTCCGTCACGCCGCACATAGAAATGATACCCCGTTCCGTCGAACCCTATAAGCCTGTGAGAAGCCTCCAGCGCCTGTTCGGTCAACGCATAGTTCTCGCGCGTGGAACTACAATGGATTACTATCAGGTCAATCGCTCTCATCTCCTAATAGTTCATCGCATTCGCACCAAACACACCCAGCACAGCCGAAGCCACTGCAATTACCACTTTCAAAATCGTATCCCAAAAACCTTTACTTTTTCCCATACTTCTTTTTTTCAATTTAAAAATTTAAAATTCATCATTCAAAATACCTTATCCTTATCCCAACGGATTCTCTTCCTCACCGCCGGCATTTCCGCCACCGTTGCCGCTACCGCCCGATGTCTTGTTGTCGTCGGACACCAGCTCGAAATTAATGTTGTTGGGTGCGCCCTTCGTGGTGGCAACCGAATCGTTCACCAGTCTGAGCGTAGTGGCGACCTTGAAATTAATCCGCACCTTGTCAATATTCTTCACCGTACAATCCTTGGGATTTTCCGTTGCTATGCAGTGAAACGAAGTGCGGAAGATACCGAAATCATCCAGACGGACACTGTTGCCGTCGGTCAGCTTCTCGCGCATGTTTCTCACAATCGCCTTGCCCACGTGCAGCACATCCTCTGCCGACATACCTCCCAAAGCCTCTATTTCTTCCGAGATGCGTTTCAAATCATACATCTTCGCGTCGCGCGGTTTTCTTTTCAGGATATAAACCAACGGAGACGTCTTGTCGCCAATCTTCTTGTAGCGCTGTGCGCGTACCACCAATGCTGTTGCCATAATTTTTAAGTTTTAATTGTTAATTGTAAATCATTCATCGCTCAATCCGAAGGGGCCCTTTCTTCTGACCGGCGATACAAAGATAGCACCTTCCCCACCCGCTTCCGCTCCTTTCCGCTCCTTCGCACATCATTGCACACCATAAAGCGTTTTTCTGCAACTTATGACACCTTACGACGCAATAAACTGTCCTTTTTTCTTTCGCAAACCACTAATTTTCACTAACTTTACATCATAAAAACAAGTAATAAAGAACATGGAAAAATCCTCTTTCATCCCCCGCAGCTACAGCAAAAGCGAGCTGGCAATCTTATACAGTCCCAGCATCACGCCCAAGGCAGCCGTCCGCAAGCTCAACCGTTGAATAGCCTTCAAGCCCGGACTCCTGGAACAGCTTGCCGCCACCGGCATGCTTCCCAATGCCAAGTGCTACACTCCGATTCAGGTGCACGTCATCGTAGAAGCATTGGGAGAACCATAGCTCCCGAAAAGCCAGGCGTTTAAAAGCCGAATGCCCGGAGTTTGCATCTGAAACTCCGGGCTTTCCAGCCTGAAACATGAGGCATTCCGGAAGCAAACACCCGGTCTTTCAAGAGCAAACTCACGGGGTTACCAGCCCCATCCACGGCAGCCTGTCCTTATCCAGAACCCTCCCCTGCATCTCGGTCATTATCTGCTCCTCCGATTCCCGTTCGTCATACCGCCCGCAAGGCTGCCTCACAAACAGCACGCTTCCCGTCCGGCACAAATCCTGGTCGCGCACTTTCAGCATATCGAGCCGGGTATAGCGCCTGTCCGGTTCCTCGATGCGGCTTATGGAAAAGATGAAATCGGCAAGGTTCGCCCAGTTGGCGCTGCCCGAAATGGTGTACATATCTATCTCCTCCAGCTCGTTCTTCCCGTTCAGTTTTTTCAGGCTGCGGGGATGCGCCACGATAATCACCCAGACACCGTTGTTACGCCCCCACGCCTGCATCTGCGTCAGCATGCCCTTGATGGCCTGCGTCTCCGTGTTGTAGCGTCCGGTTTCCATTTCCATGAAGAGGTACGGGTCGATGATGAGATACTTCAGCGGCATGGCGCGTTTCACCCGCTCCGCGCGCTCTATGATGTTGGCGGGCGTGGGCGAAACCTCGTGCAGGTCCAGATGCACCATGTGCCCGTCCAGGAAAGAGACGATGGGCTGCAACTGTTCGCGGGTGTATGCCGCCGTGTTCACCTTGCCCAGCATCAGGCGGATAAGATTTGCCATGTGTTTGTTCTTGTCGGGAACCTCAAAGGAGAGGTAGCACACGTTACGTCCCGTCTTGGCCATGAGGCGGCAGGTCAGGTCGTTCAGAAAATCCGTCTTGCCGCTGTTGGGCTTTCCGGTGGCAATTATCAGTCCGCCCTGGTCGGTTGGATGGAACACCCGGTCGGTAAGCGGACCGTAACCCACATCGTAGCCGTGGTCGTAATTGCCGTTCAGCACGTTCATAATCTCATCCGCACGTTCGCTCACGGTGATGATGTCCGATGTACGGTGCGGACATGCCGAGCCGATAATCTCGCGCACCACATCGGCGCCGTACGCCACAAGCACGTCGGATATGTCCTTGCAGCCGCCGGGCAGGACGGTGAACAGGCATCGCGTACCGAAATAGTCGGCAAGATGCTTCACAAGCGTCCTTCCGGGCAGGTCGCTGTCACCGCAAATCACCAGCTCCTGTACCCGGTCCAGCCAGGGGCGGAAAGCCTCGAAACCTTTGGAAAGGTCGCTTGCCGCGCCGTTGGGCACGCTGATGACATACGGGTAGCCCGCCTCGCGCAACGTCAGCACATCCCTTTCCCCTTCGGTGACAATCAGGCGCGGAATATTCTCTTCGGCAATCAGCAGCGGGTTAATGCAGTCGATGTTGTAAGGCGGGCAAGGCGTAGTGGGCGAATCCTGGCTCCAGCATTTGGTATAGCCGGAAGCAGTGGCGTCACACGAGCGGTACTTCACGTTGACGGGCTGCCCGTTGATATAGTTCACATAGGCGATGCACTGGTACATCATCCCCGCAGCATTCTTTTTATCCTTTCCGTCCTTGCTGTCCTTGCCTCCGAAGCAGCGGTGCACCAGGCAGCCGATACGTGCGTCGATGGCTGTTTTCAATGAGATTCCCATATCGGCAAGATAACGGCGGGCGGCAAGCTGTCCGGTATCGGAAGTCTCCGGGTCATCGGTCAGCGGTTTGATTTTGGCGATAACCTCAGGCGACAGTCGTTTGTAGTCTTCGGGAATCATCGACACCTCAAATGCGGCGTTCCCTCCGCCTACCGATGCCATACCGCCCGGCTCTCCTTTCCCGGCACTTCCTTTTGCCATCGGCGAAGCTCCCGCCGGACTCCCGGCATCCTGCCATCCCGTACTTCTGCGCTCTGTCCAGAAGTCCTTCAGCTTCCCGTGAAAGTCGCACCCCGCATAAAAGCAGCAGTACAATCCCGTATCGCGCGAAATGGCAAGATGTTTTTTCCCGCACTTGGGACACTCTGCTATATAATTCTTCCCCGCTCTTCTACGCTCGGGAAAATCACTCAAATAATAAAACGGCTTCATCCTCCGAAATTTTATAATTTATAATTCACAACTCCCCCATTTTCCACTCAGCACATTCCACTCCGCTCCCGCTCCCGGGCGGGGCGGTGCATTGTCCGGTATGTTCACCATCCCTTCCAGCGGGTCGTCGTAAAAGCGCAGGCCGCTTTCCTTATCCGTCCACTCAAACTCGCAGAGCGGATGGTTGTTGCGTTGTTCGCTCCGCATGTCGGCAAGGTTCTGTACCCGTTGCCGCCTTCCGGCATCCGTGGCATCTTTCAGCATCCGCAGCCCGCCGGCGGATTTCAGCAGGTTGCTCAGCCAGCACAGCCGCCCTACATGGGTGGATTTCATAAAGCGTTCCTGGCTTGCGAAGTAAGGCACCAGCAATTCGTTCACCAGGTACACCAGGTTGGCGCAGGCATCTTCGCGCGCCAGTCCCTCCTTCTGCTGGAAGCCGTCGATGAGCGGAGTGAAAATCCGCATCTTATCCATCGGATTTTTGTTGATGAGGTGAAAGAAATTACGTGCGGCTTCCAGGCTTTTTTCCGCAGAAGAAATCCTTCCGGAGGATGTATTATTCTTATTATCCTGTATAGTATATATATTATATATATCCCCCTGCGGTAATTTTACCGGTAAAGTTTCCGCAGAATCATCCGTTTTTTCCTTCTCTTTCCAGAGGTAGGAATAGAACGAACTCATCCCGTACACATTGTCACCTGGTACGATGCCGAATGCTCCGCTCAGCCTGACCGCTTCCACCAGATACCGCGCGTTCTTAAACTTCAGCGCCTTGCTGATATCATAGAAATTCTCCACGGGATAAACCGCATCCTCGTTCATGTAGGCAGTCATCCCCAACATCAGTTCCAACAGCTTTGCAATGGTGGAATCCGTAATTTTCCGACTTTTCCACTGCCCTATGGTCTTTTGCAGCTCCCGTACGGAAAGAGTAGTTTTATGTGCTTTCATAGCATTTATATTTTAAATTGTTTTAAAAACTGTTGCAAAGGTATACCTTTGTACCCATATTCTTCGTACCCACTATATGGATACGGGATTTATATATTTTTATATAATTAACTAAAAACAATTTTATTATGCAACATTACAGATTAGCTATCAACCATCCTGAGTTCAGCGAATTCCTCGAAAAGGAAATGAAACAGCTTAAAATCACCAAAGACCAGCTCCGTGAGGCTTGCCACATAAGCCCCACCCACTTCAACAACATAAAAAAGGGCTCTATAATTATGAAGTAAGCGTCTATGACAGGATTCTGAGAGGGTTTGAAGAGTTCACGACACCGGAAAACGCACAACGTATCTATCGGGAAGGGGTAAAGACTTTATTTCCCAAGCTGAAAGAGTAAAGTTTTATTGCAGTTTTACGAAGAGACATATCATTAATTTTCTTCATAAAACTTGGCATATTACAACTAAATTTGTAAATTTGCCGCACATTTATCAATTACTATTGCTTTCGTCTTTCTCGGATTTTGGGAGGGGCGAAAGCGTAGCGTACTTATCTGTATCTATCCAAAGAATAAATTAAGCATATTTGAAACAAGTATCTTCCCCCTATAGAATGATAATTGTTCAAATCATAACGATCACACTGCCGCTATAATACTAAAATATATGACTGAGCGATTTCGCAATAACCAAATATTATTACAAATACAATTCAAAAGACGGAAATGTTCTAATAGGCATTTAGAAAGAAAACAAATCTTGATTCTGCAATCAAATAAATACCAACTATAGAACAAAAATCGAACACATGTTAAAATACATAAATTCATGAAGCCATTAATTTCTGTTATAATTAATGTATACAACGGAGAGAAATACATTGAAACTTGTGTAAAATCAATATTAGCACAAACCTATTCTAATTTTGAATTGCTTATTGTCAACGATGGAAGCACAGACCGTACAGCAACAATTGCAAATAAATTGGAAAAATCTTATGCCAACATTCTTCGAGTAATACACTCTCAAAATATAGGTTTAAGCGGTTCTCGTCATTTAGGCCTTACAGAGGCAAAGGGAGAATATATAACCTTTGTTGATGTAGACGATTGGGTTAATCCTAATTACCTGCAACAACTCTATGAAGCCATAGAGCGTGAAGAAGCCGATATGTCCATTTGCGCCTATTATGAGGAATATGAAAGTGGACATCAGGAAATTCCTCTACGTAAGCCTTTAAACACAACTGATTTTATTCGTGATATGATTCACGGACGTACTTGGTGTGTGGTATGGAACAAACTTTTTAAAACTTCTTTATTAAAAAAACATGGAATAACTTTTGAAAAAGGCATTCGTTATTGGGAAGATGTTCCATTTTCACTATCATACGCGTTATTTTGCAAAAAAATAGCTTATGTAGAGCAGCCTTTATACCACTATGTAAAATATAATATGACTTCTCTTACTGCTACTGAAGGGGTAAACGTGCGATATAACCAAGACCGCGTAAAGGCTGTACGCTTATTGGAGCAGTATTTAAAACAAAGCGACCGCACTATCGAATTTGACGTTGACATACTATGGTTGAAATTTTGGATAAAAGACATGTTTATCACTCACGCAATGAGTCGTGAACGTATCGTTTTATGGCAAACATCATTTCCGGAAGTGAATCCAAGATGGAAAGAACAATACAGCAAAAAAGATATATTACATTGGGCATTGGTACATCACTATGCATGGATACCTATGATGCATGGATACTATTACAAAACAAGACATATAATCAAACATTTATTACAAAAATGAACAACAAATTAATAACAGTAACATCTCCTTTGCTTCCTGATATCAACGAACTTCAAGACATGCTTAAAGAGATATGGGCTTCCAAATGGATAACCAATATGGGAAGTTTCCATAAACAATTAGAGAAAGAGCTTGCCGAATATTTAAAAGTACCGTATATCAGCTTATTTACTAATGGTACCCTTCCATTAATAACAGCCTTACAGGCTTTACGCATAACCGGTGAAGTGATAACAACTCCGTATAGTTTTGTCGCTACCACCCACTCACTTTGGTGGAATGGTATCAAACCCGTATTTGTAGATATTGATCCCAAAACGGGAAACATAGACCCAAACAAAATAGAGATGGCCATTACTCCGTACACAACAGCTATCATGCCAGTGCATGTATATGGTAAGCCTTGCGATACCAAAGCCATTCAAGAAATTGCCGACAAATACGGATTGAAGATTATTTACGATGCCGCTCATGCTTTTGGCGTTGAAGTGAATGGAGAAAGCATTCTCAATGCGGGTAATATGAGCACCCTCAGTTTTCATGCCACTAAAGTATATAATACCATTGAAGGTGGTGCATTGGTTATGCACGATGAGAAAATGAAAAAACGCATTGACTATCTCAAGAACTTCGGATTTGCCAATGAGACAACAGTAGTCGCTCCAGGTATTAACAGCAAAATTGATGAAGTGCGTGCTGCTTATGGTATACTCAACCTCAGACAAGTAGATGCAGCCATTGAAGCACGTCACCAAGTCGCTATCAAATATAGAGAAGCATTGAGAAATATGGAAGGAATTAGATTCTTTGACGATATGCCAGGTGTACGTCACAACTACAGCTACTTCCCCATTTTTGTTGATGCTGAAAAATATGGCATGACACGTGATGAATTGTATTTTAAGATGAAAGAACAAAATATATTGGGACGTAGATATTTCTATCCACTTATTAGTACGTTTACTACATATCGCGGTTTGGAGTCTGCAAAACCAGGTAATCTACCACAAGCTCATAAAATGGCAGATGAGGTAATTTGTCTGCCAATGCACCACGCATTGACAGAAGAAGATATTCAACGCATTTTATGCTGTATTATGAATAAATAGTTATCATCAATCGCTATAAAATTAACCAACTTTATAAAAAATGAATTTTAGAACATTTTATTTAAGGAAAAAATATTGGTTCAATGATTTTATTCATGGTGCACAGATGTGGAAACAGTACTATGATGTTATGAAAATGACAAATTGTCAAAAAAAGTACACAGCAGGGGGGGGGGATAAAAGAAAAAAGTATCTAAAAGACATTCTCAATTTTGCCCAAATGAATATCCCATATTACATAAAAATAGGTGGAATGAAGAATCTACAAGACTTTCCTGTCGTAAATAAGCAGATATATCTATCGGATTATGACGCTTTCTGTACGCCTATGGACAAGATCCCTTTCCAAAAGGGAAAATTACATATACAAAAGACGTCAGGTTCGACAGGAATTCCGTTCAAGATTCCGCAAGATACAAGGTGCCGTTTACGCCGCATTGCCATTATAAAAGCTGAAAATGAGAAGATTGGTTTTCATTCTTTTGAACCGATGCTGCACTTACGTGCTGTTTCTCATTATTGGAATGATGAAAGGGATTTTATTTACCAAAGAAACCTAAATATATGGTATGTAGACAACTCAAACCTAAACGAAAAGAAAATTCGGAAAATAATAAATACAGTTAACAGCTATCATATAAAAGTTATTCGCGGTTATATGACCACTTTGGACACAATTACCCGATATATGGAAGAGAACCAACTGAATTTCCGACATAAGGTAACTTTCATATCTGTTGGTGAGCTTCTTCAAGAATGGCTACGCAAACGGGTCATTGATTATTTACATTGCGACATCATATCACAATACGGAAATGAAGAAAATGGAATATTCGGGCAATCAGACATTAACGGTTCTGGACGGCACATCAACCTAAATGGAGCAGGATGTGTGGTTGAAATATTAAAACTTAACTGCGATAAACCGGCGGAGCAAGGTGAGTTAGGCAGAATAATCGTTACCGATTTTACCAATTATGCCATGCCCATGATACGTTATGATATCGGTGATTTGGCTGCCCCTTGTGAATTCTACCCCGATGGTACAGTGAAGAGTATAGATAATCTATCCGGTCGTATAACGGATAGGATATACCGTACTGACGGTTGTCCTATAGACTTTTACAACAGTATGCCAGTTGATATATTTCTTAATCCCCAAATCCATCAGTTTCAGTTCATTCAACAGGCTGAAAAAGAGTATTTGATGCGCATTTCTTTTAAACACAGTGAAGTGAAGAAAAAAGAATTATCCTACATTGAAGAATTAAAAGACATTTTAGGAACAGATGCAAGAATTCATATAGAATGGAGTAAAGAGCTTCCAATACTAAATTCGGGAAAACGAAAGATAATAATAAATGAATGGAAACAAGAGAGAAAGTAGAAAAACAACCATTGTATGTTTTAGGAGTCGGGCATAATACACCAGTCTTTATAGACTTAGCATTAGCTTGCGGATATGCGATAGCAGGGCTTTACCATTATAATGATGAACGGAATGGAGAATATGACCATGGAATGAAAATACTGGGTTCTTTTAATGATTTATTTTCCCTAAATTCATTAAAGGGAATGGCATTTCTTCTCACAATGGGAGACAATCAAATCCGCACACAACTGAGTGGACAAATTATAAGCAAGGGCGGCAATGTTCCAACCCTCATTCATCCGAGTGCCGTCATATCTGTATTTGCCACTATTTCTCCTATAGGAGTATATATATCTCCATTCACATATGTACAAGCAGACTCGTTTATCGGGAATAACACTATACTCCTGTCCCATGTAAACATATCACACACTACAAAAATAGGGAACAGTTGTTTTGTTGCAGGAGGAGCAATAATCGGAGCCTACACAACGGTAGAAGATTTTACATTTATAGGACAAGGGGCATTAAGCATCTCTTCAAAAGTATCCAAAATAGGAACACATGCTTACATAGGTGCCCGTTCATTAATTACACACGATGTACCGGCTTACTCTGTAGTTGCGGGAAGTCCCGCAAAAATTATCAGAAAGATGCAGTAATCTTATGAAAGAAAGGAATAGCAATCTAGAACTATACCGCATTATAATAATGCTACTCATCGTAGCTCATCACTATGTTGTGAACTCTGGATTAGGAGATATAATAGGGAAGGAACCATTATCTACCCATTCCATATTCTTTTATTTGTTCGGAGCGTGGGGAAAAACAGGCATAAACTGTTTCTTGATGATTACAGGATATTTCATGTGTAAGTCACAGATTACATGGCGAAAATTTCTAAAATTATTGTTTGAAGTAGAATTTTATAAAATAACTATATATGCAATATTCTTACTGTCCGGTTATGAAACGTTCTCTGTTTTCGGATGTATAAAATCTATTATACCTATGCTTGATATAAAAGATGGATTCGTAAGTTGTTTTTTGGCTTTTTATCTGTGCATACCTTTTTTAAACATACTCATTTCTAATATGGATAAGAAACAACATGGACTGCTGATATTACTATGCTTTTTTATTTATACGCTTCATGGAACACTGCCAATGATGTCGGTAAGTATGAACTATGTGTCATGGTTCTGTGTGGTATATTTTATTGCATCTTATATAAGATTATACCCCTCAAAAAAGTTAAATAATGCAAATTGGGGGGGGGTATTCTTTACTATGCATACTTGTCTCTGCCATCAGTATTGTTCTAATCTTATGGATAAATACCCTAATGGGAAAACATATTTCACCCTATCGTCTAGTTTCTGACAGCAACGCTTTAATGGGACTCCTCACCTCAATCTGTTCTTTCATGCTCTTCAAAGACTTGAAGATACCCTATAATAGATTCATCAATGCGGTTGGAGCTTCCACATTCGGTGTACTATTGATTCACGCAAATAGCGACACTATGCGGCGTTGGTTATGGAAAGATGTCGTAAACAGTACAGGGCATTATGATACCGACTTTTTCTGGCTACATGCTTTTATCTCTATATTGATCATATTCTTTGCATGTATCATTATTGATTACGTCAGAATAAACACCGTAGAAAAAATCTTTTTAAAATACTCAGATCTGATAATCAGAAAATAAATGTCACAAGACAGTTTAAAATCACAAACCAAAAAAGGATTATACTGGAAATTCGCTGAACAGTTCTCAAACTATGGAATTCAGTTCATTATCGGCATCTTCATGGCTCGCATGCTTAGCCCCGAAGATTATGGTATTACAGCGATTCCTGCTGTATTCATAGCTATTGCAGGTATCTTTGCAGATGGTGGCTTTGGTAATGCTCTTGTCAGAAAACCAGAACTCAACGAAAAAGACTTATCTACATCATTTTATTATAGTATGGCGATAGGACTATGTTGCTATATAATTTTATTCTGTGTTTCACCTTGGATGGCTGATTTCTACAACGTCCCTATCCTCAAACCATTGATGCGCGTAACTGCCTTGAGTTTTCTTTATTCTCCTATAGGAACAGTGCAAAGGGTGCTGCTCTCGCGAAAACTTGATTTCCAAACACCTGCCAAAATATCAGTAGTCTGTAGGTTACTTGCCGCAGCTATCGGTATTGCTATGGCATATACCGGCTATGGTATATGGGCACTGGTCATCTCAAGTCTCGTTGCAGGAATTATCGGAACTCTTATTACTCTATTCGTAGTGCGCTGGTATCCCAAAACAGGATGGTCCAAAGAGTCTTTCAATTATCTTTGGGGATTTGGCAACAAAATGATTGGTTCACAGTTGTTAGATAGCATATATAACAATATCACTCCAATATTCATAGGAAAATATTACACCCCTACTGATTTGGGTGTTTATAACAGAGCTGAGGGATATGCTAAAATGCCATCACAAAATGTACATGGTGTGATATCAAGTGTTACATATCCTGTTTTGTCCAAAATACAGGATGACGTAGATAGGCTTGCATATAATTACCGCCGTATGATTCGAGTTACAGCATTTATTGTATTCCCTCTCATGCTCATGCTTTCGGCACTCTCTCGCCCTCTTATATTGATTATGATAACAGCTAAGTGGGAGCCTTGTATCATCCTGTTACAAATATTATGTTTCAGCATGATGTGGTGGCCAATACATGCTATCAATCTTAATTTATTATTGGTTTTGGGACGAAGTGATTATTTCTTCAAATTAGAAATAATAAAAAAAATATATGGATTAATAATTTTAATATTCACCTTACCCATGGGGCTTATTGCTTTTTGTAGCGGAAGAATTCTATCATCCCTCATCAGTTTGTGGGTAAATACATATTATACGAAAAAAATCATCAATTTAGGTTTTTGGGAACAGCTAAATGACTTAAAGCATGTATTATTTTTATCATTAGCGATGTTCTTCATTGTATTGGGATGTACATATATTATTTCCTGCCTATGGCTACAATTAATTGTAGGAGGAGTAATTGGCCTCACGATGTATTTAGGAGGAGCGTACCTTTTAAAAATGGAAGAAATAAAGGATATTAAGTATTTATTAAAAAAATAGATAATTCTATGTTAAAAGGAAAAGATAAAGAACCTTTAATGGTTAGCATACGTTGTTTGGCATATAACCATGAAAAAAGCATTCGTGAAACGCTTGAGAGCTTTGTAATGCAAAAAACAAACTTCCGTTTTGAAGCGATAGTACACGACGATGCTTCAACAGATGGGACAGCAGGTATTATACGTGAATATGCTGAAAAATATCCAGATATAATAAAACCTATTTATGAAACAGAAAATCAATATTCAAAACATGATGGTTCTCTCTTTAGCATTATGAATAAGGCTTGTACAGGGAAATATATTGCATATTGTGAAGGAGATGACTATTGGATAGATCCATTAAAATTACAAAAACAAGTAGATTATTTAGAAGCACATCCTGAAGTAGTTTACTCTTGTTGTCGTTTTAATGTACTTAATGAATATACAAATACATATACTACTTGCCCCAATCGATATTTTGACAATGAATTGAACAAAGACAAAAAAGAATTCCTTTTCGATATAGAATATCCATTTACCGTAGAATGGGTAACACTGACACTCACGCAAGTTATTAGAAGAGAATTGTTAGATGAACAATTTTATAAAAAATTTAAATATGCTCGTGATGTTCATACTATATATCGCGTTCTTTCTGCAGGGAAAGGTGTTTGTCACAATTTTATTGGTGGGGTTTGTCGCGTAAGCGATGCCAGTACTTTTGGAAAATATTCAACCCAGAAACGATTACAAATAACTCGTAAAGTTTATGAAGAATTTTATGATATTACAAGATATGACTTAATAAAAACATGTTTAATAAACACATGTGCAAGTTTAATAAACAGCCATATATATATTGTCCCTCATCATCTATTCGAAATTAAAGCTTACTTCATATGGCTAAAGAAAAAAATAATTAGAGTATATAATTATATCAAGTTTAGAAAAGCAGATTAATAAAAACGCTCAACTAAAACTCAAAAAAAATAGAAAGTGATTGTCAAGAAATAGATTTCTAGCACTTATGAAGAGAATAATGATGACTTTGACGGAACTTCCTCTATGTTGACTATTATTGGCATCTGATCTATTTCTGCTATCCTCCAATATCAAAGGCATATAAATGTGGCATAATTTATTTTTAAAGCTACCTCAATTTATAGCCCAATCGATTCAAAATATGATTTTTACGGTCACTGGGCATTCCCAAACAAAATAGCTTTCACCATTTCATAAAACGCATTATTCTGAAAAATAATATATATCATTATGAAAGTTACCGTATTAATGCCTATCTATAATGCAGAAAAATATATCTGTGAAGCAATAGATTCATTGCTTGCGCAAACAAGTCCTAATTGGAGACTTATCTGTATAGATGATGGTTCCACAGATTCATCCGCATCAATAGTAGAAAGCTATTGTGCGAAAGATGAGCGTATTAAATTGATTAGACAAGTCAATGCCGGACCTGCTGTGGCTAGAGCTAAGGCCATTGAAATTACTGATACTGAATATGTTTCTATTCTTGATGCGGATGACGCATACGCTACAAATTATGTAGAGTTAATGTTGAAACGTGCAGCAGAAACCGATGCAGATTCTATAGTTCCAGATGTAGAAGTGGAGTATGGAAACACAAAAAAAGAACCTACTATTTTCACCCAACATAATTTATGTCCTAATAGGATAATTGACAATGGTCAAGAAGCTTTTGGAATGACTATTCCATGGCAACTTCACGGGTGGCAAATGATAAGAACTTCATTAGCTAAAAAGTACTATACTGTAGATTTAGCTTCGTATAGTAATTTTAATTCAGATGAATATATTACACGCCTACTTTACTTAAAAAGTAATAAAGTAGCATTATGTTCTGCTCAATATAGATACAGGATTAGTCCTAATTCTATTACAAGAAAGCCCTCTTTGAAAAAATTTGATTATTTGAAGACATTAGACAAACTTGTTGACTTATGCTATCAAGAGCGCATTGATAAAAAAATCATGCTAAGATTGTACAACGATTATTATGTAACCCTAATTAGTATGCTAAAGCTAACCAAAGAGTTAAACTTAAATGAAGCCAAAATTGGACAAAAAGCTGTACGAAATGCTTATTTATATTCATACAGAGCTAAATTCCCATATTTCATATACTCTATAACTCCAATAAAAACAATATTGAAATTTATGTTGTCGCTGATAGACTTTAACATTATCAAAGTTATAGCAAAATAATAGTAAAAATAAAAATTTATATAAGATGAAGCATTTCGACATTATTCACTGTATTGACGAAAATTACGCCCCACAATGTGGTGTTACAATCACTTCCATTTGTCTGAATCATATGGATGTAGATATCACGTTTCATATTATGTTTGCCTATTTATCCAATTCTACGAAACACAAGTTGGTTAAACAAGCGGAGAGCTATGGAAAATCTGTAAAATTATATCAAATAGATATAAAAGAACTCGACAATAGTCCTTTAGGAGGTGGTAAGGAATTACCTATAGCAGCCTATTTTCGTTTATTAGCTACAGATTATCTGCCTAAAGATATTCATAGAGCCCTCTATTTGGACGTGGACATTGTAGTATGCAAATCTCTAACAGACTTCTACAATACAGATCTAACGAATTGGCCAGTTGCAGGCGTATATGATATTTCAACATTGGATGAAGCACCTTCTAAACGTTTGGATTATGATTTCAAATTAGGCTATATTAATTCAGGTATCATGCTTATAAATGTTGATTATTGGCGCAAGAATAATATAAAACAGAAATGTTTGGACTTTCTTGAAGCCTATAGGGACAAATTAATGTTTCATGACCAAGATGTATTAAATGGTTCATTGGCAGGTTCTATAAAAATAATGCCATTAGAATATAACGTACAGAAACATTTTTATGATCCTGGATTTGAAAAGAATATGCCAGCTAATTTTACTCAGAACTTTAATGATACGCTTAACAAACCGGCTATCATTCATTTTACCGAAAGTGAGAAACCATGGTCCACCTACTCCACACACCCTATGTGTAAGCAATGGTGGTATTATGCTAAACGTTCTCTATGGAAACGTTCATTTCCAATATTACCAAAAAATGCTAATTTACAAATGAAATTACGTTGGCTTTTGATACATTTAGGATTTCCTATTCAAAGTATTTCTCTTCATCGATAAGATACAGAATGAACGCAGACAATTCATTTACAACTTCCAAGACGCGTAATAGCAGCATCGAACTATTACGTATCTTAGCAATGGTAGCAATTATTTTTTTTCATTTTCATGCTCGGAATTTTAGACTTTATGTATTTGGAAATGAGCGCATATTAGAAGAAGGTTTATTCTTGCATACTATTCTTCATCACATCGGACTCTTAGGTGTACCTTGTTTTATGTTTATTTCAGGGTATTATGGCATGAAGTTTAAAACAAATAGAATGATAGACATAACAATGCAATGCTTCTTTTATGCCATGCTATCATTCATCGGAATTAGTATGGCTAACGGATATTTAACAGGAGCCGAACAGGTATTCTTTTTTAACAATTGGTGGTTCATTATGTCGTATGTAGTCTTATACGTCTTTTCAAAAGGAATCAATAATATCATTGAAGATTTGCCATCTCAAAAGTTATTGTTTTTGATATCTTTTCTTTACTTTATACTTATAGGTTCACTATTTAACAAATCAGCTACTGTTAGCGGTACAATACTACTTTTAGCATTCTATTTAGTGGCTAGATACGTAAAGCTCTATTTGACAGAAAAACAAAAAACTATTCTGATATGGGCGGCATTAGGCATAGCTATTCTTCATTTATTGGGCATCTGGATTTCTTTTAAAACAGTACATTTAGGCGCTCTTCCTTATTTGGGAAGTTATAACAATCCGTTGAATATACTATGTGTAGGCGGATTAGTTGTAGCAACAGAACGTATACATTTCTCATCGAAAATAATAAATTATTTAGCTAGTAGTTCATTGGCTACTTATCTATTCTCTGAAAGCTTATGGGGACAAAAGCTATTTCAAGGGTTTTATGCCACCATCGAAGGGCTCCATTATGGTATTGTGTATCTCGTAATGAGCATAATTATTTTTTTGATTTGTGTAATGATAGACAAGCTTAGAATAATTTTTATTATGCCATTGATTTATCATACTAAACTAATCGACAAATGAATCCCAAAGTATCTATTATAACTCCAGTATATAAGGTAGAGCAATACATCGCCGATTGTGTAAACTCTGTTATAGAACAAACTTATAATCATATTGAATTTGTGCTCGTAGATGATTGTGGTGGCGACCAAAGTATTCATATTGCCGAACAGTTACTTAATAGTCACACACAAGACGGATTTAGTTTTCAAATCATTAAACATAAGTTCAATCAAGGAGTTTCTGCCGCTCGAAACCATGCAATGCAAGCTGCAACCGGAGACTATATTTTTTGTTTAGATAGTGACGATAGGTTATTGCCCACCAGCATAGCGACTTTAGTAGAGAAAGCAATGCAAACAGAAGCAGATATAGTGATGTGTTGTCATTGTTCTGAAGGAGATGCAATGAATCGCGGTGGCATGATGTGTGCACCGATAGACGAAATAAATGGTACAACAGAAATTCTAAATGCACTAGCTAATCATTGGTTCAATGTAGCTCCGTGGTGTAAGTTAATTAAACGTAACATGATTATAAATCATCAAATATATTTTTATGAAGGGATTATCAATGAAGATAATCCCTGGACATTTAAATTATGTTTAACAGCACAAAAGATAGCCTTTGTACATAAAGCACTCTATTTTTACAGATATAATGAAAACTCAATTATGTCGAGTTCCAAGCAAGACAACATTATTAAATCGAATAAAATTGCAGTGTCCATTTTTCTATCAGAAATATATAAACACACATCACTATGGTGTAACAAATCACTTTATATTATCTATATGAGACAAGTTGTGAATTACTATACCCTGATGTTTACGTTTAATAAAGCCGATGAATGTAAACGTTATATGAAACAACTTGAAAATTTTCAATATGAAACTCCTTATTTTTCCCCAATAGCAAAATCTATACCTCTTTATTATAGATGTTGGAATATTGCATTTAAATTACCTTATGCGTTTCAATACATTTATGTGCAAATTATTATCAATCTTCAAAAACAAAAGTCTAAGTGAGTAATACTAATAATTTTGATAAATCCAAAGGAATAGCCTCCCTTTTTCTTCTGAAAGCCATAGGAGCTATATTTGTTCTTTTGATACACTTCAAATTCCCATACAAAGGTGTAGTAGAGCCTATTTATAGAATTGGAGTCCCTATTTTTTTTGTAATGGGTGGATATTTTTTTTATAGTGTCGATTTAAGTAAAGTTAAAGAACGAGGCAAAAAGACTTTGCGCAAAATGATTCTATTGATACTATTTTTTAACTTGATATATGGCATAGTAAATCATTTTATTTTAGGAAAATCTATTGTTTTCTCTTTCGATTTCGCAAAGCGTCTGATCCTTTATGGTGATAACATTGAAGGTATTTTATGGTTCTTAACCTCTTATTTTTGGACAGTAGTATTAATCTACTTCTTAATACAAATTAATCTTAAAAGAATTATATTTCCTTTAGCGGTAGTTTTAGCAGTATATAACCTGCTAAGTGGTCAGTATACAAACTTAGTAGGTTTACATTTAAATCATGTAGCACCGCAATATTATTTGCCCTATTTATTAGTAAGTTACCCTTTTTTTATAATGGGAATGTGGCTACGTAAACACGAGAAAGATAAAATTTTAAGACTAACCGATAAAATTGTATTACGATTGTTTTTCATCAGCATCATCTGTTGCTACATAGAACATCGTATTTTAGTAATATTAGGCATTTATTCGGGAAGTACTATGATGAGTGCTTTTTTTCTGACATTTACTACTATGGTGCTATGTATAAAACATAAAGACTTCGGTTCTCACAGATCTATTGCTTTTTTAAGCACTATAGGTCAAGAGCATTCGGGGAACATTTATTATTGGCAGTTTTTTGTATTTAACCTATTCATTCACCCATTCCTGTTAAGATATCCCATATTTGATAGAACAAGTGCTTTAGTAATGTTCCTTTCGCTATTATTTTTCTCTGCTATTATGAATAATCTAAAGAAAGGTACAATACAACTATTAAAAACAAATCAATGACTTTATTTATTTCCATTATTATGCCTGTATATAATGCAGGGAAATTTCTCAGCACAGCTTTAGATAGCATTATTCAACAGAATTTCAATGATTATGAAATAATCCTAATTGACGATGGTTCTAAAGACAATAGTAATAACATATGTAAAGAATATGCAAAAACATATCCTCATATTGTGTTTATAGAGAAAAAAAATGAAGGAGTCGCTACGACAAGAAACAAAGCATTGGACATTGCCCATGGTGAATACATTTTTTTTATTGATTCTGATGATATTATTTATCCAAAATCTCTAGCAAAAGTTGTTTCTATACTAATAAATAGTCAACCTGATTTTCTTCGTTATGATTTTAATACAATAGATATACATAATGTCAATCTCTATCCAAATCATCTACGAAAAAAGAGAAAAAAATATCACGGCAAAACATTGAATGCAACAGACTTTATGCAAAAAGTAATAAAGAATGAATATTATCTGTGCATGCATGTCTTTAACCGTAACATCATAAATAAAAATAGTATCAGATTTCTTGACGGTTGTACATATAATGAAGATACATTATTCATTATTCAGTACTTACAACACTGTTCCAAATGTGTCTATGCAGATATTTTATTTTATGGTTATAGAAAATATGACGAAGCCGTAACAGCACATTTTACCGAAAGGCATTATAATGACGTAAAAAAAGTTTATTGGGCACTTTCTAAATTGGCAGCTAATAACAATATACGAATGAAAAAAAACATTCAACTAGTTGCAGGACAATTAGCATTACATCTTCATAAATATGTGTTGACTAAACATTATATAGATAAAGAATATCAAGATATTGAAAACGATTGTAAACAAAAAGCTCTTCCTATAGAATGGTACTTTAAAAGATGGTTACCAGAATATCTTTGTAATATTGTGTGGAAATCAATCAGACTTACAAAAAAAATAGTAAATAGGCTATAAATCACAAGAAAAGTAGATTAGAGCCTTAACTAACTATGTAAATGAACTTATTTAGGAAGAATTAAAAAACAAAATACTCTATAAAAATAATATGTAATAGAAAAATCTTCAATTATACAAAAAATTCTACTCAATATAAACTATCTACTATGCAAATAGCCCCCAAAGCCAAACCTGGTAAAATATATTGGAACAAGGTTTTAGAGGAGTTCTTTATCACAATAATATTACCTCCTTTTATAGGATTGCCTAGACTAATATCCAATGCTATGGAAATAAAAAGAGATAATAAAACAAAATACTTGACATATATTATATGTATTAGTGCTATTGTAGCTACAATTATCTCAACAAAGCCTCCCACAGGTGATCAGATTTCATATTCTATGGCCTATGCAGCTGTTCCTCAACAAGGATTTATAGGTTCCCTAATAAATATATATGGTTATCTCCAAGCTTATGAAGCGCCCAAAACTACTATTTCAGTAGAATTTATGAATGGAGTATATAACTATGTAGGCTATTACTTAACATTTGGCTACTATCCTCTATTTCTATTTTTTTATTTTACATTTGAATTTTCTCTCATTGGAATGGGATTATATCATTATCTACGAAATTTAAAAAGACCAACCGTTCCCATTGTCAGTGGAATGATGATTCTTTTATTTTTCTACCTTTTTTTCATTATGTGCTCTCAACTACAAAAACAGTACTTAGGACAAGCAATCATGATGTATGTATTGGGATGTTATGCTGATTATGGAAAAATGAATACAAAGTTATGGATAATAACAGCTATTTCTATATTTACACATCAATCAATGCTACTTTTCGTTCCATTTTTACTTTTCAAACCATTCAAACAAAGATTAACAAAAAAATCACTTATCATGTTAATAGGGTTTGTATTTGTTTTTATTGCAATTGCCCCAAATATAGCTGGAAAAGTTACCAATAATACTAATTATCAAGAAAGTTCCGCTCTAACATATGGACTAAATAGGCTCTCAAATGCTAAACAAACAGATGGACTTACTATGGATATAGTACAATTTATCGTTGTATGTATACCCATGCTTTATATTCTATTTAAAAACTTATGGATTGAAAGAAAAAAAATATCAAATCACGTAGCTTATATGCTTAATATTGCATTATTACTCATTGTTCTAATTATTGCAATGCAACCAGTACCATTATTACAATACCGTTATTTTAACACAACATTTTCATTTCTTCCTTTCATCTACCCTTTTATGTTTTCAAAAATCAAAAGTAGGGATTATTTCTTAAAGTTTGTTGGTTTTTCCATGCTATTCATTTTAATGGCAACTATCGGTTCCACTGGACGTACTTATGCTCCTTTAATCAATTTAATATGTGAACCACCAATACTATTAATAGCTGGATTTTTTTAAAACCCGAGATATATGTTCAAAATAAATATAAAAGTATTATATATCACATATGACACTAAATAACAATAATAGAATTCTTGGTATTGACCTTTTAAAGTTCACTGCAGCTGTATTTATTACAAATTCTCATTTTAAACATTTATATGCAGAACCCTATACTGCTTTTGGAACTTTAGGAGCTCCAGGTAATGCATTATTCTTTTTTATATCAGGTTTCACATTGATGTTGGGACGTCATGATAAATTCAGTGTTTGGTATAAACGACGAATAGGGCGAATATGGCCTTCATTATTAGCTTGGTGTACATTAGTAGGTCCAATAATATTTAATCTAAATTACACTTGGAAAGATCTTTATTTAGGGGGAGATTTTTGGTTTATTCAATGTATTGCTATTTATTATATCATTTTCTATTACTTAATACCATTTATCAAATTTTATTTTAGATGGTTAATATTATCAAGCATTTTATTTTCAATAAGTTACTTTCTATTCATCCAACCATTTACAACATATTCTATTTATTTGGAAAATTTCCATTATGTATGTTTTTTCAGCGTTATGCTAATGGGAGCATATCTTGCAACAAAACATAATGAAGTAAACGCACGTAAGCCATATTGGGACATGTTATTAGCATTCACTATGCTTGGATTATTTTATATATGCCAAGCAATAGGTAAAGGAAAATCTGGTATTTTATATTATATACAGATAATATCTTTGTTACCTCTTCATGCTTTCATATATTATACATACATGAGTATTACGGGAAAATGGACAGAAAAAATTTTTAGTTCTGTAATTGGTGTTCCGATTCGTTTTATAGCATCTTTAACCTTAGAAATTTATTTAGTAGGTTTCTGCTTTATATATATGGTTCAGTTTAATCATCTTTTTCCACTGAATCTATTAATAGTTTTCACTATTCTTGTTGCAGCCGCTTATATCGTAAAAATTATCAGCAATTTCATTACACAAACTATTGATTCTAAAGAATACAATTGGAAAAATATAATCAAACCCTACTAAACTATGCGTATTTGTCTTATTTCCAGAGAGCACCTCTTCACTACGTAAAAGAAGGATAGCTATCATGTCATAAAAAGAATTACACTTATTCAATAAAAAGCTATGCATATTTGTTTTGTCTGTCGCGAATATCTGCCCTCTAAAAGAGGTGGAGGCATTGCAACCTACATCAGAGGAGTTGCACAAGGACTTTGTTCCTTGAAGCAAAATGTGACTGTAATTTGTGCATCTGATGATACACACCAAGAATCACAATATAAAGATGGCGATATAAATGTTATCCGCCTTTCCGGTGGAGATTTTATTATTCCAAATGTTGAAAAAGATACGTTGTTACGCAAATTTCGTATTTTTTATCGCTTTACGTCTTATAGGAAGAAATTACGTGACACTGTTTTAACTTTAAAAAATGTGGATATTATAGAAGTGGCAGAATATGGAGCGGAAGGATTATACCTTGAAAATATCGGAATCCCGGTAGTAACTCGCCTACATACTCCTATGCTAATGGATCACTACACATTTAAGAAAATGGTATTCGGCAAACAGACATGGAAATTCTGGTGGCAAGGTCTACAAGAATTTAAATGTATAAAACAAGCCCAACACATAACATCTTGCAGTACTTCATTAAAAGAATGGGCTGTAAAAGAACTGAATATTGATGCAGATAAAATTAAAATCATTTATAATCCGATTCGCATTGAACATTCACTGTCCCCTACTCCCAAATACGGCTCACCACTGAAAGACAATCACCAATATGAAATACTGTATGTAGGTACCATTTGCGACTGGAAAGGCGTTGGCGATTTGTGCGAAGCTATAAATATACTAGCTAATAAAGGGCTGCAAATACGTCTGACAATGATAGGAAAACAAGGATCATTCTCAGAAACTCTAAAGGGCAAATATAAAAAAATGACATGGTTCAACATGAAAGGATTTACACCTCGTGAAGAAGTGATGCAAATGTATACTCAAGCTGATATCGTATGTTTTCCTTCATGGTGGGAGAACTTTCCAATGGTTTGTTTGGAAGCAATGTCACAAGGTGCAATCGTATTAGGCAGCAACTCCGGTGGTATGAGTGAGATAATTGAAGACAATAAGAGTGGCTTTTTGATTGAGCCTCATAATGCCTCAGGCTTAGCTGTAAAAATAGGTCAGATTCTTCAACTTTCAGAAGAAGAAAAATTATCAATTTCACAAAATGCAAAGCAACGTATCAAAAATGAGTTTAGTATGGAAACAATTATGGAACAACAAATTTTATACTATCAAGAAGTTATAAACGATTATAAACGACAAAATATGATTAATGGAAAACAGAAATAAAAAATACCCCCCGATACTTTATTGCAGTCAAAGTTTTTTATAAACTCATTTGCTTTATTAAAAAACTTCTTTGATATGAAACTCTGTATATTAAAAATACATTTTAAAAGATTATAAAGATAGTTGAACTTATTTGTAAAATAATGTGTACAAACAACTACTACTTATAAAACAATAATAATGATGAAAATACTTTGGATTTCACCTTGGTTTGGTAATTATCGTATACCTGTTTATGAAAATTTGAATAAACTAAGTGGAGGAAATTTTTATATTATCTGCTCAAAAGAAAATACTTCTGAATTAGTACGTGAAAAATTAAAACGCACTTTAGGTGATCATGCCATTATTATGAGCGGCGAGAAGCGTATGACAATGGGAAATGAAACTTCCGACTTTGCCAATAGTGCATTGGTTATAAAAAAACAGCCGGGACTTTATAAGGCTATAAAATCCGTTAACGCAGATGTAATTATAACAGAAGGATTTGGAGGTTGGGCACCTGCCGGTATCCGTTATGCTGTAACTCACCGCAAGAAACTTTGTATGTTCTATGAACGCACGGCATATGTAGAACGCAACTCACCTACTTGGCGCTCAATGTATCGGAGAGTTATAGGCATACCAGTAGACCATTTTTTAATTAATGGCACATTAACAGAAGAATATTTGAACAACGGCCTTCATTTTAAAAACACTCCTAAAGTAAAAGGATGTATGTGTGCCGATAGTTTTGGCTTATCAAATGCAGTAGCTAAAGTTACAAATAAAGATAAACAAACATTACGTGATGAATTAAAATTAAAACAAGGATTGACCTTTCTTTTCGTAGGACAATTGGTAGACCGTAAAGGAATTAAGGAATTGTTAGCTGTATGGCACAAACATATTTCACAATATCCGGATGATAATCTGTTGGTCATAGGCAAAGGTATACTTGAACATTCACTAAAAGAAAAATATACATCGGATTCTATTCATATTTTAGGTGGGATAAACTATGATGAGCTTTACAAATACTATGCTTTATGTGATGTATTCATTATGCCTACACTTGAAGATAACTGGTGTTTGGTAATTCCTGAAGCTATGGCATGTGGCAAGCCTGTGGCTTGTTCTATTTACAATGGCGGGCATTATGAACTGATACAAGATGGAGTAAATGGATATAAATTTGACCCATTGAAACCGGATTCAATTATCAGAACTTTAGCGAAGTTTCATCAAGCTGATTTACAATCTATGGGAAAAAAATCTATTGAAATAGAAAGCGATTTCACTCCTGACAAAGCAGCACAACGTATATTTAATGCTTGCCAAAAAGTATTCAAGAAATGAAAATAGATTATAACAACATGCCTAATGGGAGCAGTAAGCTGAACTTCACCCTCCGCTATATTTTTAATCAGCTACGTACATGGTATACATTTCATATCAGATATCCTTGGATTAAATACAATGGTTTTGTCCGTATTATGAAAGGAACCAGTTTTGCCCAAAATATGGATGTAAAAATCGGCCATAATGTTCAGTTTGGTGAATTCTGTAACATTGCATCCAATGTGCATTTTGGCAATAACATTCTAATGGCTGGACGTGTTTGTTTTGTGGGTAAACAAGATCACACTTTTTCCACCCCTGGCAAGACAATTTGGAATGGTGAACGTGGTAATAATGGCATAACAGTCGTTGAAGATGATGTTTGGATTGGAACTGCTACTATCATTATGAGTGGAATTACTATAGGTAAAGGTAGTATTGTGGCAGCCGGTTCCGTTGTAACCAAAGATATCCCTGCCTGTGAAATATGGGGCGGGATTCCAGCAAAAAAGATTCGTAACAGATTTAAAAATGAAGAAGATAAATTGATGCATTTACATTTTTTACCAAAATGAGTAAGATTATCATAAAAAAATAATTCCTATAATATAAAAAATTATACACCTTTTATCATAATCCATTAATCATTCTGATTTCATCTATCAAACGAATATAAAAATGATTTCTATCCTAATCAACGCATACGCCTGTTCTCCCAATATGGGAAGTGAGCCTGGTATGGCTTGGAATTGGTGCGTAAACCTTGCCAAATATTGTGAATTGCACATTATCACAGAAGGAGAGTTCAGAGAAAAAATAGAAGCCGTACTCCCTACTCTCCCTCAAGGAAAGAATATGCATTTCCATTATAATCCGGTATCAGATGAAATAAGAAAAATGTGCTGGAACCAAGGAGACTGGCGATTTTATAAATATTATAAAGAGTGGCAATGGAAGACCTATGAAATTGCTAAAGAAATTATAGCAAAACAACATATAGACATTGTTCACCAATTAAACATGATAGGTTTTCGCGAACCCGGATACTTATGGAAAATAGAAGAAAAGCCATTTGTATGGGGACCGGTGGATGCAAAAGAAAAATTTCCCACAGCTTACCTGCAAGGAGCTGACTTAAAAGCTAAGTTTTTCATAAACTTAAAGAATTTCTTAACAGGGATTCAACTAAAGTATGATAACCGAGTACATCAAGCGGCTCAAAAAGCTGCCGTCATAGTTTCAGCTTCTTCCGAATCAAAAAAGAGTTTCAAGAAGTTCTTCAACATAGAATCACCTCTTTTGAATGAAACCGGATGTTATCTGCGGAACAAAGCGTTGCTTGACAAAAAGCAGGAAAAAGAATTAGATTTATTATGGGTGGGAAAACTGGACTTTAGAAAACAATTATCATTGGCTATACAAACAATAGCTCAAATAAACAATAAAAATATCAGACTACATATTGTCGGTAGCGGAAATAATGAAAGCTATAAAAAAATGGCGGAATCTCTACATGTTGCAGAACAGTGTATTTGGCATGGTGTAGTCAGTCATGACAAAGTACAGGAAATCATGCAACAATCCGATATATTCTTTTTTACGAGTGTAGCAGAAGGCACGCCTCACGTTGTATTAGAAGCCATAGGGAATAATCTGCCGGTTGTCTGCTTTGACACATGCGGACAAGGCGATTCCGTAAATGAACAGGTAGGTATGAAAATACCTCTAAGCACTCCTCAACAATCTGCTAAAGACTTTGCTGAAAAGATTAGCTATTTATATCATCACAGAGATGTATTACAACAATTGTCGAAACAATGCAGCCAAAGACAAGAAGAACTTTCATGGGACAATAAAGCCAAACAAATGGTCACTCTATATAGCAGCATATTAACTAACAGCAAGTGATTGAATATACAGCCTTTACATATCACGACATGAATAAAACAAGAGACATTAGTATTGATATTTTAAAATGCATTGCAGCTATTGTAATAACCAATTCCCACATGGAATTACTCTACGGAAAATATAACGCATTAGCTACCGGGGGTGCCATAGGAGATGTATTATTCTTTTTCTGTTCAGGTTTTACACTATTTTTAGGTAAAATGGGACGGTTTGATAATTGGTATAAACGAAGAATCAATCGTATCTATCCTACTGTATTTGCATGGGCCATTATGGGAGCATTCGTCTTTGGATATCATTATGACATGAAACATACTATCATTCATGGGGGAGGGTGGTTTGTTACTTGCATAATGATATATTATATAATACTCTATTTTATACAACACCTAATGCTTCATAAATTGAAGTGGGTATTTGGAATCAGTTCCATATTGATTTTGATTTGGTATCTTACCATGAACAGGCCTGCTGATTACAATATGTATGGAGCTACTTATTTTAAATGGGGACACTATTTCCTATTTATGCTGCAAGGTGCCATGTTAGGCATTTCACAAAAGAAGTGGAAATTCAGCTTTACAAGTGACTTATTAAAACTATCAGGATGCATCATTATATATTATATGATACTATTTGCAGGAAAAAAAATAGAATCACTGAATGACTGGCAAATCATCTCTTTAATTCCATTATTGTATATTACTTTCTATTTCTACAAGTTATGCAACTCGGAAGTCCTAAAACAATGTTATAGACATCCTATTACAGGTTGGTGGATTAAGTTCATCGGTGGATTGTGTTTAGAAATATATTTAATACAAGGTGCATTATTCACAGATAAAATGAATAGTATTTTCCCATTAAATCTATTCATAATGTTCTTCATCATACTAATAGGAGCATATATACTACGTTGCCTATCAAGATTATTTGCACAAACATTCAGGACTCAAGAGTATGATTGGAAAGAAATTATCAAGATGACATAATTGTATAGAATAGCTTTTGTGTAATTCCATACATCAAAACATGCGATGGAAATAATTAAGAAAAATATTAAACAGTTACCTATTATCACTACCACACATGGTGTCGGTGAGAAACGGGTATTACTAAACAATCAGGAGACATCCACTCCCCTCACCCAAATTGCCGTAACCCGACTAAAAGCCGGAGAAATGGCAAAAGAGCACTTGCATCCTACCATGGAAGAATTCTTTCTGTTTCAAAAAGGAGATGCGATAATGACAGTCGGCAAGGAACAGATAACATGTAGCAGTGGAGACTTTATCAGCATACCTGCCAATACCCCGCATTCTTTAAAAGCAATTACGGACATTGAAATCATAACCATAGGTTGTGCTATTCATTGATATAAACATACATTATCAAAATTTACTATTAAAGAGAGATGGGAAATCATATTGTAATCATGGCAGGCGGCATCGGAAGCCGATTCTGGCCGATGAGTACACCTGAATATCCCAAACAGTTTATTGATGTAATGGGATGCGGCAAGTCACTGATACAACTTACCGTAGAACGATTTGCACCACTATGCCCAATGGAAAACTTTTGGGTAGTGACCAGTGAGAAATATACGGATATTGTAAAAGAACAATTACCCGATTTGCCCGAATGCAACATCCTGGCAGAGCCGACTGCCCGCAATACAGCACCCTGCATTGCCTACGCCTGCTGGAAGATAAAGAAACAGCATCCGCAGGCAAATATCGTAGTAACTCCGTCGGATGCACTAGTAATAAACACCGTTGAGTTTCAACGGGTAATGCGCTGTGCACTCGATTTTACCGCCACAAACTGTTCCATTGTAACGATAGGCATTAAACCCAGCCGTCCGGAAACCGGATACGGCTACATACAGGCTGCAGAACTGATTAACGGTACTGAAATATACAAGGTAGGCGCTTTCAAAGAAAAGCCGGATGTAGAAACTGCCAAAGAATACGTTGCCCACGGCAGCTACTTTTGGAATGCCGGCATTTTTGTGTGGAACGTGGATACCATAACCGATGCCATACGCAAGTTTACTCCGGACCTGGCTGCTATTATGGACGAAATGAGCCGGGATTTCTACACAGCACAAGAGGCCGACACTGTAGAAAGACTCTTCCCCACCTGTGAGAAAATATCCATAGACTACGCTGTAATGGAGAAAGCGGAAAGCATCTATACACTGCCTGCCGAATTCGGCTGGAGTGATTTGGGCAGCTGGGGTTCGCTAAGAACCCTGCTGCCTCAGGACGAATACGGAAATGCAGGTGTGGGGAATGACATCAGCCTGCACAACTGCCGTAACTGTATTATACACACTTCCGGAGAGAAACAAGTAGTAGTGGAAGGACTGGACGGCTATATCATTGCCGAACGGAACGGTGCACTGCTGGTATGTAGCTTGAAAGAAGAACAAAATATTAAACGTTTTACCCTAAAACAAAATTAGTTATGAAAAGAAATTCAAAAATGTTTCTGTTTATAGTCATGCTACTATTAACAGGAAGCAGCTGTTTTTTAATGACCAGCTGCCAAAAAGATTATGACGGTCAATTGGAAATCATACGTAACCAACTGAAAGCGGGAGAAAACAGTTACACCGAACTTAAGGAGCAGATAACCAGTCTTGAAGAAAGGGTTACCACTATCGAAAAGCAAATAGAGGATTTACAGAACGGAAACAATGGAGGCGGTTGCGATGTCGATTGCGAAGCACAGCTGAAAGAACTGAAAGAGGCATTGGAAACCGCCAAGACCGAACTGCAAGATAAGATTAATGATTTGAACGATAAAATAAAAGGGCTGCAAGACCAGATAGATAACATAACCGGTAATCAAGGCATTACCGATGAGGAACTAGCTGAAAAGTTAACAGAACTGGAAAACAAATTCCAGGGACTGCTTGATACGCTGGAAAAAGATTTGACTGGCAAAATCAATACATTGGAAAACAATATCAACGATTTACAAAGTCAGATTGATGAATTGAAGGACAAGATCGATGAACTTGCCAATCGCATCAAAAAGATGGATATTATTCCAGATTTCAACAACCAAAGCGTTCTTCTGATACAAGATGGCAACAAGTATACCCTGAAAATTAATGTAAAAGTGATGCCTGCATCGGTAATAGATGAAATGATAGAGCAAAAAGATGTTATTTCAATAGACAGCCGAAAAGTGACTCCCGTGACACGAAGTGCGGAAGCAGGTCCGGAGTTTACCGTAGAAAAAGTAGAGAAATATGATGAAGCAACATTGACGGTAACAGCTTCTGCCACAGAAGTGGAAGGATTACCAAGTTCTGTGGCCAAAGATTTAGCATGTCAGGTAGCCGTTGTATTCAATGAAAACGCAACAGACGGAAACAGTTGCCAGAGTGGATATTATGGAGTACGCTTCTCTCCTGGAAAAGTAGTGGATGGTAACAAGGATTATGATTTCTTTCAAGGTAATACTAAGGTAAATGTTGCCACAGGTCTGGACTTAAGCAACTTTAATGACATTACCTACCAACGTAACATCCTTGCTGATGTAGAAGACTTAGGAAACGAGTTGGTAGAAATCAAAGAGACACAAAAAATACTTAAAGGCGATGATGTAAGGGCAAGTTCCAAAAATGACGGAGCCAAAAAATTGAATGTAATATATTCTCTCGGAGTTATTTATGATGAGAGTGGAAAACCCGCCAGTGATATGAACAGCTATATAGAAATAACAACTGACGGAAGAATACTCATGAAACAGCATCTGAATCCGGGAAATGGAATTACTTCCATTGAGGGATACAGAGTAATCGTACAGTTGCAGGCTAACCAAGATGGATATTTCTACGGAAAACCGGCATATGTCTGCATCGAACTGCTAAAAAAATAACCGATTCAGTCACTTAAAAAGTACAGTATTATGAAATTGTTACAGAATATAGCAGCCGCTTCATGCCTTATATTCTTATCCGGCATGAATGCTTCGGCTCAAGAAACAATAAAAGTGGATGATCCCTGGAAGGATTATCCCAGCAAAAAAGCTTTGTACAATGATTACTCACGGTGGAGCATAGGTATTAACGGCGGTGTTCCGTTTTTTGCAGGAGACTTCCGTTCCGTAACCAAAGGTAACGGTTATTGGGGCGGAATGGTAGGACTGCAAGGCGGGTACCAGTTCAATCCGTTGTTCGGCATACGGCTGTCTGTGGACTATGCCGCCAACAAAGCCGGTTCGCGAGATTATGAAGACGACTTCATCCTCATGCCGAATGCGGAAACCTATTACAATGTAGATTTTCCGGAAGGAGCCAAATACTACAAAGAGCTGCGCAGTGACATCAGGATGTGGAACTTCGGACTGAATTTTGAAGTGAATATGTTTAACCTGTTCCGACGCAGCGATGGCAATCGCCGATGGGCATTACTGGTAGCTCCGGGTATATACATGCAGAAATTCTCAACCGAAGTGGAAGAAAAAGGCAGTGGAAACCGGTTTGCAGATAAGCTGAGCAACAAAGTCAATCTGGGACTGGGCGGAGATGTAGCATTGCGTTACCGCATCAACAAACATCTGGACGCCCAGTTGAAAGGCGGCATGATGTGGATTAACAACAACAAATTTGACGGCATCAAAACCATCTGCAACTGCAAGAGAAATACGATGTTTACCGCACAAGTGGGTCTGGTATGGAAAATAGGCAATGGAAAAAGCGGAAAGAAAGACAACATCATGTACGCTCCGGGCTATCTGCCTATGTGGAAGCGCGCTACAAAGACCGTTACGAAAGTGGTGCACGATACTATCTACATCGAACAGAAAGTGCTTGAAAAATCTCCGGAAGTAGTGGTATGCAAAGGTTTCCCGAAAGACTTGCCCGCCGTATACTTTGAACGAGGAAAGTGGAAACTGGATACGGACAAGTATGCACGCGAACTCTTCACCATTGCCAAAACACTGAAAGAGAATCCGGAAGTGCAGATTGACATCTGCGGCTATGCCGACCATACGGGCGGAGAAGCCATAAACAAGAAAGTGACGCTGAAACGTGCCGAAGCCTTGAAGAAGTTCCTCGTGAAGGTGGGTATAGAGCCTGAAAGACTGCATACGTATGGTCTGGGCAAGGATATGACCATTGAAAAAGAACTGCGCTACACCGAAAAGGCACGCCGCGGCGAAGTGAAAGAAAAAGATAAAGAATAATCATACCTGATAAATTATGTTGGAAAAAGACGCTAAGATTTTTGTAGCAGGCCATCACGGACTGGTGGGTTCCGCCATCTGGAACAACCTGCTGCAAAGAGGATATACTAATCTGACAGGCCGCTCCCACAAGGAGCTGGACCTGTTGGATGGAGTTGCTGTAAAGAAATTCTTCGATGAAGAAAAACCGGATGCCGTGGTATTGGCTGCCGCCCACGTGGGCGGCATCATGGCCAATCTGCAATATAGGGCGGACTTCATCTACCGGAACTTACAGATACAGCAGAATGTGATTGGTGAAAGCTTCAGACACGGAGTGAAGAAGCTGCTCTTCCTGGGCAGTACCTGCATCTATCCGCGTGAAGCTCCGCAGCCGATGAAAGAGGAAGTGCTGCTGACATCGCCGTTGGAATATACCAACGAACCGTATGCCATTGCCAAGATTGCCGGACTGAAAATGTGCGAAAGCTTCAACCTGCAATACGGCACGAACTACATAGCGGTGATGCCTACCAACCTGTATGGACCCAACGATAACTTCCACCTGGAGAACAGCCATGTGCTGCCCGCCATGATACGTAAGATTTACCTTGCCAAATGCCTGAACGAAGGCAACTGGGATGCCGTACGCAAGGATATAGACCTGCGCCCGGTAGAGGGTGTGAACGGAAGCTGCACCGATGAGGAGATACTGGCAAAGCTGGCAAAATTCGGAATTACGCCGGAAGCCGTTACGCTGTGGGGCACGGGCAAGCCGCTGCGCGAATTCCTCTGGAGCGAAGAAATGGCGGATGCCAGCGTACATGTGTTGTTGAACGTAGACTTCAAGGATACGTATGCGGCAGGTTCGAAAGAGATACGCAACTGCCACATTAACGTGGGAACCGGAAAGGAACTCAGCATCAGGGAAGTGGCGGAAAAAATCATGGCGGAAATCGGCTTCAAGGGCGAACTGAGATGGGATGCAAGCAAACCGGACGGCACGCTGCGCAAGCTGACGGATGTAACCAAACTGCACAACCTGGGATGGCATCATAAGGTGGAGATAGACGAAGGTATACACCGGTTGTACGAATGGTACCTGAAAGGTATCTGCATCAATCACCGGACAGATTAAGAAAAGCCAGAAAAAAGATGACAAATTTATACATTTTTCATTTTTTTCTTGGCTATCAAATACATTTGACTTAATTTTGCCGGAGAAACATTCCTTATATTATCTGCCTGTCCGTAACAACCGCTTATGTGACAGGCAGTAGCGTAGCGTACTCTACGGTAAATATTCCTTATCATACATGTTAAGACTGAAAACAATTTCACTGCTGGGACACCCGGGTGAACTTGACACGTTGCCGGAAGGCAAACTGCTGATTAACACCATCAATGCACATTCTTACAATACCGCACGGAAAGATGCCGCTTTTGCCGAAGCGCTGCTGAAAGGCGATGCGCTGATTCCGGACGGAGCGAGTATCGTACTGGCATTCAAACTGCTGCGGCATGAGAAGATAGAGCGCATTGCCGGATGGGACCTGTTTCAGTACGAAATGAAAAAACTGAACGCGAAAGGCGGTACTTGCTTCTTTTTGGGCAGTAGCGAAGGTACTTTACAGAAAATAAAGGCCAAAGCCGCCGGGTTGTATCCCAATATCCGGATAGAAACCTATTCCCCACCCTATAAAGCGGAATTCTCCGAAGAGGATAACCGCCGGATGATAGAAGCGGTGAACCGTGTAACGCCCGATTTGCTATGGGTGGGAATGACTGCCCCCAAACAGGAAAAGTGGGCATACGCACATCTGAAAGAGCTGGATGTAAAAGGTCCGATCGGCACCATCGGCGCTGTGTTCGACTTTTTTGCGGGAAATATACAGCGTGCCCCCTTATGGTGGCAGGAACACAGCCTTGAATGGCTTTACCGGCTCATAAAGGAACCCAAGAGAATGTGGAAAAGATATATCATAGGCAATACTATCTTCCTGGGACACTTATTAAAAGAGAAAATATCAAATTAATAAAATACACAAAATGAAAAAAGTAGCATTAATTTCCGGTATTACCGGACAGGACGGTTCGTTCCTGGCTGAATTTCTGATTGACAAAGGTTATGAAGTTCACGGAATCATGCGCCGTTCATCTTCGTTCAATACCGGACGTATCGAACATCTGTACCTGGATGAATGGGTACGCGACATGAAGAAAGACCGCCTGGTGAACCTGCACTATGGAGATATGACGGACAGCAGTTCGCTCATCCGCATCATACAGCAGGTGCAGCCGGATGAAATTTATAATCTTGCCGCACAGAGCCACGTGAAAGTTTCGTTCGACGTACCCGAATACACGGCGGAAGCCGACGCGGTAGGTACGCTGCGTATGCTGGAAGCCGTGCGCATTTTGGGCATGGAGAAGAAGACAAGAATTTATCAGGCATCTACTTCGGAACTGTTCGGTAAGGTGCAGGAAGTGCCGCAGAAGGAAACGACTCCGTTCTATCCGCGCAGCCCGTATGGCGTAGCCAAACAGTATGGTTTCTGGATTACGAAGAACTACCGCGAAAGCTATGACATGTATGCCGTGAACGGTATCCTCTTTAACCATGAGAGCGAACGCCGCGGCGAGACTTTCGTTACACGCAAGATTACATTGGCTGCCGCACGCATTGCACAAGGATTCCAGGACAAGCTGTATCTGGGTAATCTGGATGCACGCCGCGACTGGGGATATGCCAAAGACTATGTGGAATGTATGTGGCTTATCCTGCAACACGATACGCCGGAAGACTTCGTTATCGCCACCGGAGAGATGCATACCGTACGCGAGTTTGCCACACTTGCCTTTAAGGAAGCCGGCATAGAACTGCGCTGGGAAGGCGAAGGCGTGAACGAGAAAGGTATCGATGTGAAAACAGGAAAGGCAGTGGTGGAAGTGGATCCGAAATATTTCCGCCCCTGCGAAGTGGAACAACTGCTGGGTGACCCCACTAAAGCCAAGACGCTGCTGGGTTGGAACCCGACAAAGACCAGCTTCCCGGAACTTGTAAGAATCATGGTGGAACATGATATGAAGTTCGCGAAAAAGCTGTACCTGAAAGCCCAAATGGCAGAATAACAATTACTTCGAAATAATGAAACATTTTTTTAGTCTAAGACCTTGGATACTGGCAGCGGTAGTTCTTGCTTCGGCAGGGACTACCGTTGCCGCACAAGGCAAAATGGAGGCCTATCCGGCCAATGAGAAATGGTTTGTAAGCGGTTCGGTAGGAGCCGGAGTATACGTAGGCGACTATGACATGCATGCACAGTTCGGAAACCGCATTTCCATTACGGGTGACGTAAGCGGCGGTAAATGGATTACCCCCGTATTAGGCGCCAGATTGCAGATAAGCGGAATGCACGCTTCGGGCGAAGCCATGAACGGAAGCAGCGAATCGTGGAATTTCATGATGTATCATGCCGACATCATGGTGGACGTGCTGAACTGGTGGTGCGGTGTGAACGAAGAACGTACATACAGCCTCATTCCGCTGGTGGGCGGCGGTGTGGCCAACGCCCCCGGACTGAATACCACCACAGGAGTGCTTACCGTAGGTGTGCTGAACCGCTTTAAGGTATCGGAACATCTGGACATCAATGTCGAGATAAAAGGTAATCTCGTAGGGGACAAGCTGGACGGATGCGCCAGCGGAAAAAAAGGGGAAGGTGCAGCCGCACTGACTGCCGGACTGACCTACAACTTCTGATATACAGAATATAGAACTAAACATTGACAACTGATGACAAATAGGACAAAGGTACTGTTTCTGTTTCTGGCGATGCTGGGCGCGATAAGCGTCCGAGCGTACGCCCAACAGAAAACCTCCGAAAAGATTTCGCCCAAAGAACGGTGGGCGTTTGAAACCAATGCAATGGACTGGCTGTTGCTGTTGCCGAATGCCAAAGTGGAATTTGACCTTTCAAGTTCTACCGACAACCGGTGGGTAGTGGGCATAGGCGCCAAATGGAACGGCAATGCCAAAATCAGTATGAACGAACGCATACAGATGAAAATCAACGATTACAGACTGGAAGTGAAAAGATATGCCAAACCTTCCTTTACCGTAAAGACGGGACAGTCCAAGATTCCCAAATTCTGGCGTACCTACTACTGGGGCTTCTATGCCGGATACAGCAAGTTTGCCGGAGCATGGGGAAAAGGCATCGCCGGCGATATGTTCCATGCCGGACTGACCGGTGGATGGCAGTTGCCCGTATACAAATGCAAACAGGGCGCAATAGACCTGGACCTGGGTCTGAGCGTGGGAGCAGCCTATGCCGAATATGACAAATATAAATATGAAGATAACCACCTGATACGTACAAAGAGCAGAGACAGGCATTTCCTGCCCTACCCCGTAGTGAGCGATATACGCGTAGGATTCGTGTACCGCTTCAGCTCTATCAGAAACAAGTACAGTCAAAGACAAAAATAAGAGATTCGTATGACAAAAGATTGTAAAAAGAAAAGTATATGGGCGAGGCTGATAGTGATAGCTGTACTGGCATGCACGGCAAGTAATGCGCAGGCACAGCTCATTGCCGGAAGAACAAACGCACTGCTTTGGGGAAACCTGACTCCGAACTTCTCGCTGGAACTGGTGACATCGAACCGGACCAGCGTTATGGCGGGAGCTTTCTACAGCCTTGACCAGAACCCGCTGGATTGCAGCATCAAAGGTGCGGAAGCGCAAGTGAGATACTGGGTGAGCGGACGGGCAATGGTGCAGAGCTTCATAGGTCTGGGCATACAGGGCATGAGGTATGACGCCACGTTCTCGGATACACACCACTTCGGCGATGCCGTAGGCCCGGGAATGGTGTACGGATATGTACTGCCGCTGGGCAAACGCTTCAACATAGAATTCAGCGCCGGAATATCACTGATGTGGTACCGGGAGAAACGCTACGAGAAGGGATTGCCCGCACCGGGAGACTACAACACCACCGGACACAAGGTGATGCCCATGGGACTGGGAATTTCGTGTACTTACATTTTTAAATAATACGGAGAATGATTACTGAAAGATTGAAAATATGGATCCTGCTTCTGGTTGTGGCGGGATGCGGTACCGGCACTGCCCTGGCGCAGAAAATGGTGAAGGTATCGGGTACCGTATATAACATTGCCGAAAACCGGAAAGTGCCTTTCTCGGACGTAACGGTGGATGTGTATGCCGCCAAGACCGTAGCCGTGGGCGAGGATATGAAGAAGATACTGGACAGCAACGACCAGGAAAAAACATTGCTGCTGGACCAGGAAGGGAAAACAACCACCGACGAGAACGGGTATTATGAAATACTGGTTCCGGACAACGGTGCGCTGATTTTCAAAGTGGGACTCTCGCCCTCGGTATTGAAGGAAGTGAGACATCAGATGAAAATAGATGTGAGCATCGACGAGGGAGTGATGCTGGAGAGTGTGACCGTAACCGCCATGCGGCTGGTTCTGAAACCGGAACCGAAAGCGCCGAAGATGATCGGAAACATGCTGATTCCGTACAATACCTTCAAACTGCCTCCTTACTTCGGCAACCGCTTCTCGCGACTGATTATACAGCCGTACGTACTGGACTGCGAAACGAACGATACGGTAACCTTTGCACGCCCGTCCGTATACGACGGCAAGGAATATGCCCTGACGCAGGAACGCAAAATGGGCTATGACATGGACCGCGACCCGCTGCGTCCGTACATCAAAGCGGAGGCGCTGACTACAAGGGCCATGAACCTGGACTGGACGGATACCATCATCGTGCCCGACCCCAACCGGAACTACAGTTGCTTTGCCATCGTGAACCTGGAAGATTACAGCGCATCGAACTCCAGAACGTACCAAATCAATACGTGCCAGACCAAACGCCCGATGAAGTTCCTGCAATACAACCTCTTCTCGGAGCAGATGGATCCGTTGCAGCACAAGGAAAGGGCACAGATAGAGAAAAGAAATACGTCGGACAAGATACAACTGTCTTTCCTCATCAACTCCGACCAACTGACGGACACGCCCGAAAATGCGCAAAGCCTTGCCATGCTGAGAAACAAGCTGAAAGAGATAGCCGAATCTCCGGGTACGGTATTGAAGGAGTTCCACGTAATAGGTACGGCTTCTCCGGACGGTCATTACAACAGTAACCTGAACCTTGCCGAAAGACGTGTACGAAAGATAGAACAGGAAATTACATCTGCACTGCCACGATATATTCTGGAGCGTGTTTACCGCAACCCGCATGCCGAAGTGGCTTCGTGGGAAGAAGTGGTGAAACTGCTGGAACGCGACGGCAAAAGCACGGAAGCCGGCAAGGTGAAAGAAATTCTGGCAAAGAACAAAGGCATAGAGGCACAAGGCAGAGCGCTGAAACAGCTTGACTGGTATCCCACCGTCATCGTGCCTTATCTGGACGAGCTCCGCGTGGTGAACTATAACTGCCTCTACGAGATATACCGCGAACCGAATGACGAGGAAGTCATGGCACAATACAGGGAAAAAGGGCTGAAAGGCAGCTATACACGTTATGAGTACTGGAAGCTGTTCCAACTGATAACCGATGAAAAGGAACTGGAAGCTCTGTACCGCCGTGCCTACGAGGAATCACTGGAACAAAAGCATCCGTGGGCGCTTGCCGGCAACAACCTGGCGGCTTCTTACCTGGAGAGGGATACCGTGGATACTTCCATACTGGAACCGCTGATAGACCTGAGCATCCACTCCACCGACTATTCGCGCATGAATGCCGACGGAAGCCGTACGGAAATCGTGAACCGGCTGGAAGTGGTGACCAACCAACTGTGCATGTACATCAAGAAGGGAGACTTCGAGCACGCCAGCGTATTGGTGAAGATTCTGCCGGAGGACAGCAAATTCGACCTGCTGAAAGCCTATACATGGGCTTTGGGCGGCTACTTCCAGGGCGGAACGACTCCGGAAGAGAAAGAACGTGCACACAAGACTTTTGAAACCATCAAGGCTTCATCGCCCCAGAACGAAGTGGTGATGTACATGGCGCTGGATAACCGCGCCGGCAACGCCGCCGCCAAGGCTTCACTTGCCAAACTGCCGCAGGACAGCGCACTGACCTGGTACTTCAAAGCCACCTTGTCTGCCAGAGAGGGTGAGATAGAGTTCATGAATACGGTGATTGCCCTGTCCGAATGTTTCAAACGCGACAAGAGCTTCGTGGCTACCGCACAAAACGACGGTGAATTTAACGAGGATATCATACAGGCAGCTATGGATATGTCTAACCTATAACCATAATAAGGATTGAAAATGAAATTGAAATATATGATTCCGGCACTGTGCATCTGCACATGTACGGCAATGCCGGAAATGCTCCATGCGCAGGACGACAGCCTGAAGAAGGACAGCACCGAAAGGCCTTTCAATGCAATGGACTATGTATTGCAGAAACGGTATATCCCGCAGGGAAGAGAAGTGAACAACAGCCAGCCGGGCAAGAATTTCTCCCTGTCGGTAATGGGCGGTGTGAACAAACTGAGGGGCAGTTCTTCACTGCCGGCATGGTTCAACGGCGGTATTGCCCTGACTAAGGATGTAAGTTCATTCAACTCCTACCGGGTGTCTCTGTTGGGCGGCTTCAACGATGAGCTGAAACAAGGTGGCATCGAGCTGGACCACCTGTTCAACCTGTCCGATTATATCGGCGGGTACAAAAGCGGCGCACACATCAGCCTGTATACCGTATTGGGTATAGGCGGCTATGTGAGCAAGCGCGACGGTATGGATGCCAAGATAGCCGGCGGAGTGCACGGTGGCTTGCAGGCACGCTATCATCTGTCGGGAAACTGGGACTGGTATGTGGAACCCAAACTATACCTCTATACCGACGGAATAGACGGTGCGGACTGCCCCAAACGGTATGACGTGGGATATGGCGTGTACACCGGACTGACCTACCGCTTTACCGGTCTTCCCATCAGGATGAAATCGGAAGATATGGGCGATAATATGTTCATAGAAGCGGCTATCGGTACGCAGGGCGATTTCGGAAAGCCCGTGCGCAACAATCTGCCGGCGCTGCAACCGTTGGGTCCTGCCGCTTCACTGGCGATAGGTAAATGGTTCATGCCGCTGGGATGGCGCATCAGCGGCTTCGGCGGTTTCCACTATACGTTCAATTCGGACAACTTCAAGAGCGAGGAAGTGTATGGAGGCGGCAGAGCGGAAGTGCTGGTGAACCTGAATACACTGATTTCGCCGAGTGTGGAAGACCCGAGACTGGAAGTGAACCTTTCCGCCGGCTACGAATTCGGAGCACTGGCGCACAGAAGCAGCGACTATGCTAAGAAGCTCCGTACATTCCACGGTCCTACGGGGGCTATGCAACTGGTATATTTCCTGTCAGACCAAATCGGTATCACGGGTGAGGCGCGATACAGCAAGAGCTTCTATACGCAACCGTTCAAGAGCGGCATCACACAGGACAGACACATGCAGAATGTAGGCGTGATGTTCGGTGTGCAGTACCGTAGAAGAAAGGCCGACTTCGATGCCAGACGCGGCTTCTTCCAGCCTTATAACTTTGCGTATGCCACTGTGGGAACCAACTTCCCCATGCGCACCGCAGGTGTGAAGATGAAGGATCTTCCCGATATGCTGGGACAACAGATAAGCCTGGGTGTGGGACGCCAGTACACGCCGCTGTCTGCCGTAAGAGGAAGCATCGAGATTGGGCGGTATGCTTATCAGCACGGGGGTGTGTATCCGCTGTCTGTCACCGCCGACTACATGCTGAACCTTACCAACATGATAGGCAATTATAGCGAGAACCGCATATTCGACCTCAACGCCTTTGCCGGTATTGTCTATACGCACCACGAAATGGAAGACAAGAACTACTTCGGCATCCAGGGCGGTCTGCAACAGAGCTTCAAGCTGAACGACCGCTGGAACATCTTCGCGGAAGAGTATCTGAGAGGTTATAATGGCAAGATTACTCCTTCGGCACGTACCTACACAAGCGGAGAATATACGTTTGTCTTAGGAGCTTCCATAGGAACAAGTTACCGTTTTTAAAGCAATACATAAGCATCATGACTATCGCCATTGATTTTGACGGCACAATCGTAGAGCACCGCTACCCTAAAATAGGGAACGAAATCCCTTTTGCCACCGATACGCTGAAGATGCTGATTAAAGACCGCCACCGCCTGATACTGTGGACCGTACGTGAAGGAAAGCTGCTGGACGAGGCCGTGGAATGGTGCAGGGAACGGGGCGTGGAGTTTTATGCCGTCAACCGGGACTATCCCGAAGAGGATGCCGCCCATCACGGCTTCTCGCGCAAGGTGAAAGCGGACCTCTTCATTGACGACCGCAACCTGGGCGGCCTGCCCGACTGGGGAGACATCTACCGCATGGTTCAGGAGAAGCTGACGTATGAGGAGCTGTATCGCGATACCGATAAAACTCCGCAACAAAAGAGAGGCGGTTTCTGGAGCCGGTTCAGGAAATAATCCTTTTTTGATATATATCAAACAGTACCTTAAAATAACTCTTTAAATTTGCAACGTCATTTAGAAAACGATAGAGTAAATTAGTTTTTGAAAGAGAAAGGTTAGTTTTTTAGGGTACACTAAAAAAATACCGGGCAGCACACGGAGCACAGGAAAAGATTCCTGCCGTAGCTGTCCGGTTTTTTATTTGCTTGCCGGAACCGGGAGGTTGCCGGATATTACTGTTTCCGGTATTCCTTGGGCGAAAAGCCGGTGTGATGCTTGAAGTATTTGCCGAAGAAAGACTGATTGGCAAAGTGCAGCTCGTCGGCTATCTCCTGAATGCTCTGCTCGGATGATTTCAGCATGGCTTTCGCTTCCAGAATCACGAGACTGTCAATCCACTCGCCCGCCGTCTTTCCGCTCACCTCTTTCACCACGGTAGAGAGGTGCTTGGGCGTAAGGAACATCTTGTCGGCGTAAAAGGACACGCTCCTCTCCTCTTTGTAAAACTCGTACACGTACCGGATGAAGCGTTCGAATAAATCTTCCTTGCGGCTTTTGGGAGTGCGCTCCTTCACGGCATGTCCCTGATAGATGTCGTATATCTCGTAGCACAGCGCCATCAGCAATCCCTGCGTAATCTCCTTGCGGTAGGGATTGTCCTTCAGCTTCACCTTGCTCCACAGGAAAGAGTGATATTCCTCGAACGCCTGCAACTCGTTGGCAGTGACAGCGATGCAAGGCCGCTCCTTTATCATGAAGAACATGGGAAACAGTTGCTGCATCGTGGGTATCACCAGGTCCATGAAGTCGCGGGACACGGCTATGAAGCTGCCTGAAAAATCATCGGAACGCTCGCCCTGCTGCACAATCTGCTCGGGCAGGATGATGCAAAGCATCCCTTCACGCATTTCATAATCCCGCAAGTTGATATTCAGCTTGCACCAGCCTTTCCGGCAGACGGCAAAGCAGGCAGCGTTCAGACGCGTTGGATATGGCGTGAAAGGGATGTCCCTTATATCATCGAAAATAGCGAAATCATTGCCGATAAAGTCAATCATGGGCAGGTGTTGTATACCGGAGATATCAACGTTGCGTATCTGTTTTGTATTCATTATTCATGCGCTTTGCCGGCAAATATAGGATTATTCACGGAATTATTGGTTTAAAAATCGTGAATGTTATCCTAATTCATTATTTTAAAGCCGATGAAGAACGTACGCGGCTGCGTGGGACCGTAGAAATAACCGGCATCGCGGAACTCGCCCTTATCCAAGTCTTTCTGGAAGCTGTTGAATATATTCTGCACACCGGTGTTCAGTTGGAACTTGATGTGGTCGTGCAGCACGAAGGTATAGTTCAGCTTCAGGTTGAGGTCGAAGAACTGGGGCGTGGTCTCCATGCGGTCTTCCGCGATGTACCCGGCATAGTGCGGTACAATCATCTTGCCCGTATACGTGCCGGAGAGGGAGAAGTCGAAATTCTTCAGCGGAGCGGACGAGAAGGTGAAGTAGCCGTAATAGTCGGGCGTGCGGGGCATGCGCTTGGTGGTCAGATCCTTGCCGTCCACCTGTGTCCAGACTTCCTCACGGGTGTAGCGGCTGCGCTGCGCGGTAAAGCCCAACTGGAGCTGCGCTTCCTTGCCGTGGGCAATCTTGGCGTCGAGGTTGGCGCCGTACACGCGGGCGCCGTTGCCGTTGCGGCGTTCCTTGATTACATCGCCCACATCGTTTTTACCGATGTCCTCGAGCACGAATACGTGGCGCAGGTCGGTATAGAAACCCTCTACAAGGATGTTTGCCTGCCAGTGTCCCAGGTGGGCGGTCCAGTCCACCGAGCCGCTGTAACTGTTGGAACGCTCCTCGCGCAGGTTGTCCGCCAGCTTGATTTGCACGCCTTCGCCGCCTACTGCGGTGACGTGCAGGTCTTCATCGTAGGCCTGCGGGGCGCGGAAACCGGTGGAGTACGTCAGGCGCGCCTGGAAGTCCTCGGTAGGCTTATAAAGCAGGTTGACACGGGGACTGAATATCAGTTTGTCTATCAGGTTGTGCTTGTCCAAACGGGCGCCGACGAGCATGGTCAGTACGTTCATCTTCCACTCGTTCTGCACGAAGGCGCTGGCGATGCGCACATCCTGCTGCATATCGCGGTGATAGCCCGTCATGACATCGTGCAGGGAGTTGTTCTGATACTCCAGTCCGCCCGTGAAGGTGGCGGGGGCGAAAAGACAGTTATTCATGTTGCCCACGTACATGCCGCCTGCCACCCACGTCAGGTCGTCCGTCTTGCCGTAGGCGTTCATGTCCTTCTGTGCGCCGTAGTAGCTGTTGCGGTCGGTGTGCTGGATGGAGCCGTACAAGGAGATTTTATGTTTATACTCGCGCCAGAAGAGGTCGTAACTCAGTCCGCCGCTGTTAATGATGTGCTTGGTCTGCTCGGTGATGTCCGCCTCGTGGGGCTGAAGATCGAACTTGTTGCCGCCGCGGCGGAACTCGTTGGTGGTGTGATACTCCAGGTTGATGCGGCTGAAATGCGTGGGACGGTAGTAGGCGCGGAAGCCGAAGGTGTTCATGTTCAGCTTGCCCAGTTCGGAGAAACCGTCGCCGTCACGGTCGTACGGATTGCGGTTGCGGTAGCTTTCGTAGAGGGCGATGCCGTAGGAGTTGTCTTTGGCCACCAGGGATACGTTCCCACCCATGTACTGCTCCCAGGACTTGCCGTCCATGTTGGAGAACATGCTCGACACCTGGAAGGAGTTGTTAATGGGGTCTTTGGTGATGATATTGATAGTTCCGCCCACAGCATTGGCGCCGAACAGCGCCGAACCGCCGCCGCGTACCACCTCTACCCTCTCGATCATGTTCACCGGTATCTGCTCCAGCCCATATACCCCGCTCAGCGCACTGATGACGGGACGGCTGTTTATCAGGATTTGCGAGTACGGACCTTCCAGACCGTTGATACGCACCTGGGGGAAACCGCAGTTCTGGCAGTTGTTCTCTACCCGCAGGCCCGACTGGTAGTTGAGCGTCTTGGCAAGGTCGGTGGAGTTCACCATCTCAAAGAGCTTGGCGCTCATTACGTTCACCACCACGGGAGCGGCCTTGCGGCTCACCTCGTTGCGGTTGGCGGACACCACAACCTCATCGGTCATGAAGCTTTCCTCTTCCATCTGGAAATGCACCACCGCCGTAAAGTCCTTGTTTACTTCAATCGCCTTTTCCTGTGTCTTATAGCCTACGGCGGATACGCGCAACGTATATTTGCCCGTCGGCAGGTTCTTGAACTCGAACTGACCTTCTTCATTGGACACTGTTCCCTGTCCGCTGCCTACAATCAAAACGGTGGCATACGGTATATTCTCTTCCGAACCTTTTACAAGAACATGGCCGGAAATCATGTTGCCTTCCCTGATAGGGTTTGCGGCAACGGCTGCACCGATACCTGCCACAGCAAGCATCAACGCCAATATAATTTGTTTCATTTGAATAATCGCTTTTATTTCAGTTACTTAATGATACCAATTCTGTACCGGTACTTGGTACGGCAAGTACCAAAGGCAGGTACGACGGATACCAAACATTGGTACGGCGAGTACCAAAGATTGGTACATCGAATACCAAGCATCGGTACAACGAATACCCAACGTTGGTATGGAGCATACCAGGCGTTGGTACAACACTATCAAAGGGTAACGGAATAAGGGGGAGCGCGGAGAGAGGGCATCCGACACGCTTTTCCCTTTATGACGGGCGTATCGGTTTCGCTTTCCATCACCTGCAACAGAGAGCGCATCGGGTGTTGCAGCTCGCAACAGTCCGGCGTGTCCGAACTGAAGTGCGACAGCAGGCCGATGACAATCAGCGAGTCGGTGGAGTGCGAATGCTGGTTATGGAAAGGGTGCGAGTGGGTTATCAGCACCCCGTTGACGTAGTGGACGTGGGTAAACGCCGTTATGCTTGCCTGGTACGCCACGAAGAGCGCCAGCAAGCATAATGCGCATATGGTTCTTTTTATTCCTCTCACGTCTTACGGTTTGTTTCTTGAGTTAGGGACGGCAAAGGTAATACTAATTTCGGTTTGTACCAAACAGAAATTCATAATCGCGTTTGGAAGCGGGAACAGCCCACTCCTCCGGAATGAATTTCCACTGGCCGAGCGCACGCGGCTCGATTACTTTCTTCTGCTCGATGTACTGCATCAGGTAATAGCGCAAATCCTTGTCGGTAGAGCTGATGATGCGCTCCTTCAACTCATCCTGGGAGATGCCCGCACCTTTCGTCAGCAGTTCCCCGCCGCCGTTGCCGCGATAGGAGTTCAGGGCTACCGTGTACATCTTGTCCATGTGGAACGGGGTGCCGTCTGCCATGCTGAGGATGGTTACCTTACTGCCGCACGGCTTCGTGACGTCTACCGTGTAGATGATGCCTGCAGCGGAATCGAAGTTGAAACTGAAGTTCTTGAAGGCAGCCCTGTCCGCAGCGCCTTCGCGGGGTTGGTCGCGGAGCAGCAGGATGTGGTCGTCGGGCGAAGTCATGCGGTTGGTCCATAGGTCGTAGGACATTTCCAGGGCATCGTGCACTTCCTTGCCCGAAAGTTTCATGGTGTAGAGCATGTTCTCGTACTTGTAGAGGTTGAACATGTCGTACACGTAAATATCCCCTTCCTTAATCTGCGTGTCGTAGGACAAGGGAGCCGCCAATGAAATCTCGGCACCGCTGATGTCCAGCTGCAAGGTATGGATGAGGTCGATGAAGGCGGAAGAACCGAAATAGGCGGGACGGGTGGAGACCGTCTTCGTGAAGCGTCCGATTCTTTTCGATACGAAATCCTGAATGGTGGCGTACTGCGGCGAGAAACGTTTCATGAATTCACCGCTGATGCCGTAGGGGGCGGTTTCGGTGAGCACGCCGTCAATCTGCTTGTCCGTAACCTTGCCGTTGCGCAGGGTCACGGTAATGTCGATGTCGCTCACCACGATGCCGTTGCTGGCGGGGTCCATCACCAGTACGGAGTCGCCTGCCACGTTCTGCACCTTCTTGCATTCGCGGGCGTGGTCGTGGCCCATAAGCACGATGTCGAAGCCCGGAACATTGCGGGCTACGTCCAGCGAGGCATTCTCCCGGTATTTGCCGCCCATCAGCAAGGCGTCCTGTCCGGCATGGAACATACCGATTACAATATCGGGACGCTCCTTTTCGCGGATTATCTTCATCCACTTGCGGGCGGTCTCTTCCATGTCGTCAAAACGGAGTCCCCGCCACAGATTCTCGGAGAGCCACACCGGAATGGCGGGCGTTATCATGCCGAGAACGGCAATCTTCACTCCGTCGCGCTCCAGCACCTTGTAGGGCCGGAAGTGGGGTTCGCCCGTAGCGGCATCGATGATGTTGGCGCCCAGCACCGGAGCACGGCAGTCGCCCGCCCAACGGTCGAAAACGGCACGTCCCGTCTCTACATCGTGGTTGCCCATATTGGCGGCATCATAGCCCATGAAGTTCAGCATATCGGCGGTTACGTGGAGCGATACCGTGTCGATGTAGTTATAGTAATAGGCGGTGGGCTGGCCTTGCAGGATGTCGCCGTTGTCCAGCAGAATCAGGTTGTCTTTATAGGCTTCGCGCGCTTTCTGTACGAATGCGTGCACGCGTGCCAGGCTTCCGGCAGCCTCCCGCTGAAGGATGAAATCGTGGGGATAGAAATTACCGTGGATATCACTGGTCTGTACTATTTTCAGTTTTACTTCTTTATCCTGCGCGGCAACTGCTCCAATCAGCAGGAACATCCACGCAAGACAGCAGGTCAGTTTTTTCATTTCGTTGTTCTGTTAATGTATAAATACCATGTGTAAACAGCGCAAAGATATAATAAAACTCACAAAAAGGCAGTAGGGAAAGATTGTTTTTCGTACTTTTGGCGCTCATTATCAAAAAAAGAAGCTGACATGACACAAATCTTTCACAGCATGATAGCTGCCATTCTCGGCATATCGGAAAAGCAAATCGGGCAGACACTCTCCCTGCTCGACGACGGAGCAACCATCCCGTTCATCAGCCGCTACCGCAAGGAAATGACGGGCGGACTGGACGAAGTGCAGATAGAATCCATCCGTACCCATTACGAAAAACTGAAGGAAACGGCGAAACGGAAGGAGACCATCGTCGCCACCATCCGCGAACAGGGGAAAATGACCCCGGAACTGCAAAAGCGCATTGACGACACGTGGGACAGCACCGCCCTCGAAGACATCTACCTGCCCTACAAGCCCAAACGGAAAACCCGTGCGGAAGCCGCCCGCCAGAAAGGACTCGAACCGCTTGCCACCCTGCTGATGCTCCAGCGCGAGCCTCATCCCGAACAGCGTGCCGCCGCCTTCGTGAAAGGCGATGTAAAGGATGCGGACGATGCCCTGAAAGGTGCGCGCGACATCATAGCCGAACAGGTGAGCGAGAACGAACGCGCCCGCAACATGCTGCGGAATACCTTTGCACGCCAAGCCCTGCTGACCGCCAAAGTGATAAAAGGCAAAGAGGAGGAAGGCGCCAAATACCGGGATTACTTCGACTGTTCGGAACCCCTGAAACGATGCAGCTCGCACCGCCTGCTTGCCATCCGCCGCGCCGAAGCGGAAGGTCTGCTCAAGGTGAGTATCAGCCCCAACGACGAAGAATGTGTGGAACGGCTGGAACGGCAGTTTGTACAGAGCAACAACGCCTGCGGGAAGCAGGTGGCGGAAGCCGTGCAGGATGCCTACAAGCGTCTGTTGAAACCGTCCATCGAGACCGAGTTTGCCGCGCAAAGCAAGGAGCGTGCCGACGATGAAGCCATCCGCGTCTTTGCGGAAAACCTGCGGCAGTTGCTGCTGGCATCGCCCCTGGGGCAGAAAAGGGTGATGGGAATAGACCCCGGATTCCGCACCGGCTGCAAGGTGGTGTGCCTGGATGCGCAGGGCAACCTGCTGCACAACGAGAATATCTACCCGCATCCGCCGGTGAACCAAAGCAAAGAGGCGTTTGCCAAACTGCAGAAGATGATAGAGGCCTATAAGGTCGAAGCCATCGCCGTGGGCAACGGCACTGCCAGCCGCGAGACGGAAGATTTCCTGAAACGGCAGACGTTCAACCGGGAAGTGCAGATTTTCATTGTCAGCGAGCAGGGTGCATCCATTTACTCCGCTTCCAAGATAGCCAGGGATGAGTTTCCGGAATATGATGTAACGGTGCGCGGCGCCGTATCCATCGCCCGCCGGCTTATGGACCCGCTGGCGGAGCTTGTCAAGATAGACCCGAAGTCCATCGGTGTGGGGCAATACCAGCACGACGTAGACCAAAGCAAGCTGAAGAAATCCCTCGACCAGACCGTGGAGAACTGTGTAAACCTGGTCGGCGTAAACCTGAATACGGCAAGCAGCCATCTGCTGACGTATATATCGGGACTTGGCCCTCAACTGGCGCAGAACATCGTGAACTACCGCGCCGAGAACGGAGCATTTACATCGCGCAAGGAGCTGATGAAAGTTCCGCGCATGGGCGCAAAGGCTTTTGAGCAGTGTGCCGGCTTCCTGCGCATACCGGATGCCGGGAATCCGCTGGATAACACGGCGGTGCATCCCGAAAGTTACCACATCGTGGAGCAGATGGCAAAGGACCTGGGATGCAGCGTGGCCGAACTGATTGCCGACAAAGAATTGCGCCGGAAGATACAGCCGGAACGCTACCTCTCTCCCACCGTCGGAATGCCGACCTTGAAGGATATCCTGCAAGAGCTGGAGAAGCCGGGGCGTGACCCGCGCGGACCTATCAAGGTGTTCGAGTTCGATAAGAACGTGCGTACAATCGATGATTTGCGCATAGGCATGGAACTGCCGGGCATCGTGGGGAATATCACCAACTTCGGCGCTTTCGTCGATATAGGTATCAAGGAAAACGGCTTGATACACCTCTCCCAGCTTGCGCAGAAGTATGTATCAAACCCTAATGAGATTGTATCCATCCATCAGCAGGTACGCGTAAAGGTGCTCAGTGTAGATACCGAACGGAAACGTATACAACTGACGATGATTGGGGTTAGCGGTTAGGGATTAGGGGTTAGTGATTAGGGATTAGTGCCTTGCGGTGTGAGTGCGCAGCCTGCTAATCACTAATCGCTAATCACTAATCACTAACCCCTAATCCCTATATATCAGCTTGTCCTTGTCATTGCCGAAAAGGTTATCGCCCAAAGTTGTAATCTTATCGCCGGTGGCGAGGACATGACGAAGATTGTCGCATCCCATGAATGCACCGTACTCTATGGCAGTTACGCCGGAAGGAAGTTCCAAGGTGCCGCACAACCGTCCGCATCCGCTGAACGCACGCTGACCGATGCTCTTCAAGCCATGGGGCAGTTTGATATTGAGCAGGTATTTCTTTTGGGTAAACGTGTATTCGGGGATAGTTGTGGCATTGCACTTGGACAAATCCACGCTCACCAGATTGGGCATGTAGTTACGTATCAACGTAAAGTCCGCCTCGTCCATCTTACCTTCTACCGTAAGGAAGTTCACATCTTTGGGCTGTATGCCCGCACGAAGCAGTTCGCTGGCAAGGCTGCCCATGGTGGCTATCTGCACCAAAGCTCCTACCGGTTCGCCCTCTATGAAAGCGAATGTCTCCCACCGCTTGCCGCGACGATAGGAATCGCTGCTGCCCAGAGGGACGAATATCGCCGTTACACTGTCCGCCAGGGCTTCGGGCAACAGGTTGGGGGGAGTTTTCTTGCGTATGCGGCAAATCTTCAGATTGGTGCATCCCTTGAATGCGCCGTCTTCGATGTTCTTGGTCTTGTCGGAAAGGATTACCTCCGTCAAGGATGTTTTTCCGGCAAAAGTGCTGTCGCCAAGCTGCTTGCAGAAAGCATAGGACGGGATGCAATTGGCGGGATAGATGTAAAAGCGGTCGGGATGCGTACCGTTCTTTCCGGCGTACATACTGATGGATGCATTGGAGATGTCCAGTATTTGCAGTTTCTTGAATTCATCGCGCAGGTGGCGGAAATCCACTGCGTTCAGCTTGCCTTGCAGGACAAGGTGGGTAATCTCGTTCGCTTCTTCTTCGGTGAGCATTTCCACCAAAGTACCGGGTTTGGCAACGGTATATCTCCTGGAAGTCTGGGCGGAGACGTTCGATATCATAATGCCCAGTCCGGCTACTAAAAGTATCTTTTTCAGGTTCATGTTTTGTGTCAGATTGATTTAATTTTCAAATATAAGAAGAAAGCGCCAACCGTGAATAATGATTTCTCTTTTTATTGCTATTTTTGTCGGATATTAATTAACCGAACTTATTTTTCTCATGGAAACCATCGGAAATGAATCCAAAGCCAAACGTTTTGGAAAAGCGGCAATCGACATTGTTTCATTCGCCGCGCTTGCCGTCATCATCATTACAATAATAAGCGTCCCTTTCGCAACCGTATTGCTGAAGTTAGGAAAGGAAGAGGCCGATACGATGTCCTATTTCATATTGAGCGAGACGCTGATGCTGGCAGGCGTATTCCTTTCCGCATGGATAGTATGGCATTTACGCGGCTTTTCACTGGAAGGGCTCGGACGCTCTTTTACGATGCGTTGGAAGGACTGGCTGTCGGGAATACTGCTGGCAACCGTTCTTTATGCGGTAGGGTTTGGCATATCCTTGTGGGCAGGTGCGGTAGAGATTGCAGGAGTGGCATTCAATCCTTCTTCCTTACTGATCAGCCTTGTATTCTTCCTGCTGGTAGCCGTAACAGAGGAACTGGCATTGCGGGGATTTGTATTGGAACGCCTGCTGCAAAGCGGGGTGAATAAGTTTTGTGCCTTGTTCCTCTCCGCCGCCCTGTTCTCCTTGATTCATATAGGCAATCCGAACTTCGACTTTCTGTCTTTTATCAACATACTTCTGGCAGGCATCCTTTTAGGTTCATCCTATATATACACACGCAACCTCTGCTTCCCGATAGCTCTACACTGGTTCTGGAACTGGATACAAGGCCCGGTATTAGGCTATGAGGTCAGTGGAAATAAATTCTGTAACGGCTTGCTGGCCCTTCGGCTGCCCGAAGCCAATCTGATAAACGGTGGCGCTTTCGGCTTTGAAGGCTCCGTACTTTGTACGGTGCTGATGATAGTGGGAACAGGAGTGATTTTAAAATTAGCGATTAACGATTAGTGATTAGCGATTAGGGGTTAACGATTAGCGATTAACGATTAGGGGTTAAGGGTTGGTGATGAGAGTGGGATGTGGTTTGATAATTTCTTTTAGGCATGGATTACACGGACTATACGCATTTCATGGATTTTACGGATTTCACGGAAAAAGAATAAGAAGGTGTGTCGTAATGCACGATGCACCTTCTTTCTTGTTTATCACCGATATA
>OGHW01000239.1_pt1 | contig 64252 bp, 56 predicted proteins | sample 1571641 | NCBI WGS metagenome assembly OGHW01 (sample SAMEA2582066, study PRJEB24529) | metagenome | biome: Human gut stool | place: China | collected 2011 | reverse complement strand
TCAATTTCTTCCTTTATCAGACTTCCTACACTTGAAAAGTGCGAACATAAAAATAATTTCATCAATATTCTCCTTTATAAATTTCGATTTGTATAACAGTAGTCTAACACACGTTGTTTAAAAATACTACAGCCAAGCCAATGTCTGTAATTTGCCATAAAATTTCATTTTATGGAATTTGGACTACTTGATTTTCTAATTGCATACGCAATTCGTGAAATGTATCATTATACTGTTGATACATCAGACACACAAATGTAAATAGGGACAAAAGTATAAAAAGTTGTTTTTACCCGCAAAAAAGGATTGCCGTAATCATAATACAGCAATCCAATATATTTTACGAATAAGATATATTTAACATATGAATTAAATTATGCCATCTTCTGTAAAAAGCTTCTTGTTCTTTCACTCTTTGGATTATCTATTACATCCTCTGGTCTTCCCTCTTCTACTATAACTCCGCCGTCCATGAATATAACCCTGTCTGCTACATTTCTTGCAAATGCAATCTCATGTGTAACTATAACCATAGTCATCTTTTCATCTGCTAAAGCTCTTAAAAGCTTGAGAATACCAGCAGTTATCTCAGGATCAAGGGCAGATGTCGGTTCATCAAAAAACAATATCTTAGGATTCATGGCAAGTGCTCTGGCTATAGCAACTCTTTGCTGCTGTCCGCCCGATAGCTGACCCGGGTAGTTATCTTCTTTGTTTTCAAGACCTACCTTTCTAAGCAGTTCCCGTGCTTCTGCTATAACCTCATCCTTATCCCTTTTCTGGACATTAATTGGTGCATCTATTACATTCTTAAGAACTGAGAAATGTGGAAACAGATTAAAATTCTGGAAAACAAGTCCAAAATCATTCTTAATCTCATGCAGCTTCTTCTTATCCGCATATCGTGTAGGACCTGATTCGTTTAAGGTTGCACTTTCTTTGCAGTAGGCAAGTGTTCCTTCATCCATAGTTTCAAGAAGAGTTGCACATCTTAAAAATGTTGACTTTCCAGATCCAGATGGACCTATAATAGCTACAACTTCACCTTCTTTTACCTCTATAGATATATCCTTTAACACCTCAAGATTATCAAACTTTTTCTTAACATGTTTCATTTCAAGTAAATTCATATTATTCACCCTGCTCTCCATTCTACTACTTATAATAGCGCATCTTCTTTTCTATAGTTTCCATAACCCATGCAACAACAAAGTTAAATATGTAATAGAACACACCAGCTACAAAAAGTGGCATTATACTTGCATTGGCTGCTGCAATCTGCTTTGCAAGTGTGAACATTTCTGTATACGCAAGTGCAAAAGCAAGAGATGTATCCTTTACAAGTGTTATTACCTCATTAGTTACAGACGGAAGAACTATTCTCATCATCTGAGGCAGAACTATTCTTACAAATGTCTGGCTTCTGGTATATCCTAAAACAGAAGCTGCTTCATGCTGTCCAACCGGTATAGCTTCTATACCTGATCTGAATATTTCTGCAAAATAAGCTGCATAGTTTAATGCAAAGCCTATGATAACTGCATAGAATCTATAACTATATGATAACGATATTCCAAATATATAATATGGACCAAAGAATACGACAAGCAGCTGAAGCATAAGTGGCGTACCTCTCATAATAGATATGTATATCTTGGCAATCCATCTTACAAGCTTAATCTTTGATATTCTTATAAACATAAGAAGCATACCAAGAGGAAGCGAAAAAACAAGTGTAAGAACAAATATCATAAGAGTAGCAAGCATACCACTTGCAAGCTTTCCTACAACATCTGCAAAATCACTCATAAACTCTGATGTTTTCTTATCAGCTGTAATATCATTAACTTTATTATCAGTACTTAAACATATGCTTTCTTCCAGTCCCCAGTCTTTAGCTATATTCTCAAATGTACCATCAGCAAGCATATCAAACAATGTCTCCTGGACGATATCTCTTAACTCTGTATTACCAGGCTTAAAACCTATACCATACTGTTCCTTTGATACCTGTTCTGATAGCATTCTGAACTGGCTGCCTCTTGCTTCAAGTTCATACTTTGCAACACCCATATCCATACATATAGCATCAACTGAACCTGATTCAAGATTCATAAACGCTGCATTATAGTCTCCAACCTGCTGAAGCGATGCAAAGCTTTTAGCAAGTGCAAGATTATCCTCTGTTGCATCTTCTCCTGTAAATGCTGCAAGTGCAGATGAATCCGCCTGTACAACAACTACCTTTTCTGACAGATCTGCTAACTTGTTAATAGAAGAGCCCGACTTAACAATAACTACCTGAGAGTTATCTATATATGGAGTTGTCCATGTATAATCTGACTCCCTGCCATTCATAGTAAAACCGTTCCATATACAATCAATGGTTCCCGAAGACAGCTCCATATCCTTTGAATCCCAGTCTATTGGCTGTTTTACCAGCTCCCATCCGTTACGCTTACATACTTCCTGTGCAAGTGACAGGTCAAAGCCTACATACTCACCATTATCATCCTTATATCCGTATGGTGGAAATTCAGCATCAAAACCTACTGTAAATGTTGTAATACCAGACTGCTTTTTCTTACTTCCACATGCTGTCAGAGTTCCAGTTATAAGTGAACATACTAAAAGCACAAGTAACATACGTTTTATCGTTTTACTACTAGTAAAAGTCTTCATGTTTCAATTCTCCATTTCACTTCACTACCACGTGAATAATTTATAACTTTAATACACTAAATCGTACCCTACTTGCTGTTATATGTCAACCAGCTTTTACATATTATTTTACGAACCGGCTTTTACATATTATTTTTATAAAGATTATACTGTTTTTGTTTTATACTGGTTATTTCTTTGATCCCCATATTATCAAGTGTATTAAGGTATGCATCAAAGCTGCTTAAAGACTGCCTTCCTGTTATAAAATCATTTTCCTCATCATCAACATATTTGGATATATAGTTTATATAGCCATTGTTCTTGTCAACGTCCGATGATGAAACATACATAAAAGGAAGTGGCTTTCTTACATACTTAGCCAGCTGCTTATCAAGTCTTATATGCCATTCTGGAAGAAGCATATCTGTAGCTGCTACCGACTGTCTTGACGGAACACATATAGGATTAACACCAAGCTTCTGAATGAAAGCATCGTCCTTTGCAGCATCCATAAACACTTTATTTCCCTCGTCATCCATATAATAACTTACTCCATCAATTCCAAAGCAGTACATGTCTTCATTATAATCAGATATAAGATAATCAAGAACTTTAACAGCACTTATAACATTGTCAGTTTTAGTAACACCAAATATGCCGCTTACAGCATTTCTTCCTATGTAAAAGCCCTGATGCTCACCTGATAGTGGAACTCCTCCTTTAAATACAGGAGTATCACCATTATATTCATTATACTGTGCACTATACAGCATCGACATATGCCAGCTGTAATCAAATGTTACACCTGTAATATTCCTGCTGCATCTTTCCTTTATAATATCCCTCGTGCATTTTTCATAGTCTTTCTCGATAAGACCTTCCTCATATAAATCATTAACGAACTCAAGATATTTTCTATAATTGACACTATCACTATATGAATAACTGACATTCCCGTAATCATCAATTATAAACCCTGTTGAAAGATCCAGCCCGAAAGCAGGTCCAAACATATATGGTATAAAATCAGGGATAATGCTTAATGGTATTTCATCTGTGCTATAGCCATTATCATTCATATCCTCTGACTTATATATGCGAAGCAGTTCAACCAGCTCATCTAGTGTCTGTGGCTCTGATTTACCTGCTTTTTTCAGCCATTCCTGGTTATACATAACACATGGTACATAATTATATGTAAGGACTGTCTGTGGCACATAATATATATGCCCTGTATCAGTTGTCAGTGATGCTTTTATATCCGGATTAGACTGGAGAAACTTTTTATAATTCGGCATATAATCAAGATATTCATCAAGACACACGAATTTGCCAGTATTAATATATTCCATATTCATATCCATATCCGGCAGCTGTATAATATCCGCAAGTGTATCTCCATTAAGTATAAGTTCTCTTACCACATCATAATAGCTGTCCGGCTGTCTAAGTTTCCATTCTATATCATATCCTGAGTTCTCTGATACCTTTCTGATAACCTCTGTACTCTCATAATCCACATCTGTATACTGTGAATTCTTCGCAAGTATTGATATATGCACACCCGCAGTATTATCTTTATTTTTGTTAGAACACGCTGTTGTCATGCATATAACCATCAACATTGTACCCACCAATATGTATTTTACAATCCGGCTCATATAGTTCTCCATTTTCTGTTAATTGTATTCACTTGGATTAACACCCATTACGCTTTTAAAATTTCTCCGGAATGTAAGCATATTAGAATACCCACATAATGCTGCTATTTCCTCTAACGAATGTTGTCCATCCTTTATATACTCTGTTGCCTTCTTTATCCTCAATTCCTGAATATACTGTATATATGTCATTCCCTTTGTGCTTTTACAAAGCATGGTGATATACTTATTACTTACGCCAAACTTATCTGTAAGGTATGCCAGTGACATATCTGCTTTCATATAATTATCATCGATTTCTTTCATTATTTCTTTATTAAGCTCATTAGTATCTTTTCTTGATGCTGACATATCCATATACTGTTCACAAGCCATATTATATACTGCCTTATAATATGTAAAGATTTCCTCAAGCGTTGCAGGATATTCCATTTTTTCAAGAGTAAATCCCACTACATTATCCTGTTGTATATTTTTAAGAACTTTGGCTGTGGTTATATGCAGTTCATCTATCATCAGCCTGATAACTTTAATATTATCAGAATTATTCTTCATGTTAACATTCATAATATCATCAAGAATATACCCGATATCCTCTTTTCTGTTTTCTCTTACATATCTTATAAGCTTCTGTTGTGTATCTGATGGAAAATAATATTCACATGCCATATACTTCTTATCATCATCATAATAATACACAGCATCTCTTCCACCTGTCATTATATTGGCAAGTGCATTATCTGCATTATGGCATGCAAGTGATAACTGTTCAATATCATCCCTTACTTTATCCACTCCGATTGTAAATACATACTCTTCATTATCAATGCGTTCTTTCATGGAATTATGTATATCATAATATATGCTGTCCAGATTATTGCCATCATCACTGTTAATTATAAGAAATACATTATAATCGTCCTTGTCATACCATACAACATATGTTTCATCATCTGTGTAACTATCTGCTGTCTGCTCTATAATATGATGCATTTTTCTAAAATATGAAACATCAGCAGACCGTGAGCCTATATATGACATATTGACATCTGCTATTACATAGTACTGCTTCTGAAGTACTTTATAATCATCTGTAAGCATACAACTAAGCTTTGATGGCTCTGTACTGTTGTTAAGCATGCCATGCAGCATTCCCTGCTGTGCATATGGTTTTATTGATATCATACGTTCCTTATAGCCATTATTCTCACCTATGAGATTCTTAATACCATTAATTATATTGTCATATTCTTTATCAAGTCCACTGTCAGTCTCCGTATGTCTTAATAAGCCCAAATCAGCCGCTTTATCTGCTGATTTTTTATTTCTTTTTGTTTTTGTTTCATTTACAGCATTTTCACTGTTAATACCTATAATCGTGCTTATGTTATCTAATGGTGTATAGAATTTTTTCGACATATAAAGTGAAGATATTATAAGAATTATACAAAATACTCCTGCTACTACAACACTAATCCAGAATCTGTAATCTGTGTTAAATCTAAAACATGAGCTGTCTATCTCTATTTTATAATCTATTCCGGTGTTAAATACTGATGAAATATTATATTCTATTGGCTTTTTTACATCACCATATGAATATGCAGGTTCATCATTGATATATATATTTATAGGCATATCATGAGTAATCTGTGAATCTATCATATCAATCAGGCTTTTTTTATCATATAATACACATATAACACCTTTTGCATACACCGAATTATAATTCTGTGTATATATTATAAATTCCTTATTAAAAACAACTTCGCTGTTTCCTATATCATATATATCATTAACCGACTTTCCACTATGCACTTTTCCTCTGCCCTGAATATTATCTGCTGCTTTATCAAGTCTGAATATTCCAAAAGATGAAAATGCAGAATCAGAATCATTTAGCATAAGTAGGACATCATATATATTAATGTTATACCTTGATATCATATAATTCTTTATCTCGGTCATAACTTCCGCTTCAGAAACATTATTTTCTATAATGTCTTTTTTTTGCATAGCATATTTATTTATAACATCCGATGAATTAATATCTGATGTTATGACATATGCATCCATAAGGAGTACATCAATACTATTAGATATCTTTTCTACTGCTGACTGATAATAATTCTCCTGGCGTTCCATCGATATTGTCCATGCTTCATATAACATAGCTGATACAAAAGATACAAATAGTAATAGTATGATTATTATATATGAAGAAAACAATTTTTTGAATATCCCGCTTTTAAAATATTTCTTATTCATAACACAAAATTTTCCCCTTGCCGCACAAAATATATAAATAATTATATATTTTATTAACATGTACGACAAGAGGAATATTATCCTATATTTTACTTATATTTTTTACATTTTACTGTATTTTCACTTGATTGACAACTAACAACTAACGGTCAGTACGCTTCTTTGATACTGCTAATACTGTTACCCCTGCTATGGCTGAAAGCATAAGAATAACTGCATATAATGCTGTATTATACACATCACCTGTTGCTACAGCTGCATCTGCTGCACCTGTGTTTTCTGTGCTGCCGGCTATACCGCTGTTATCAGTGTTACCATCTGATGCATCAGAACCCTGTGTTTTATCATCTGTTCCAGGTGTTGGATCCGGTGTTGGTGTTGGATCTGGCGTTGGTGTTGGTGTTGGGTCTGGCGTATTCTTTTCAAGCGATGCAATCGCAGCAAGAATATCATCTGCCATCTTCTCAACTTCACCCTGTTTATCAACTGTATAATCCTTTACAACTGCCTTAACTGCTTTCTCCACAGCTGAAAAATCCTTATAATCCTTTGCATTAAGTGCCTGTGCTTTCTTAACAGCATTGTCAACATTAGTGTAATCTGCTGTCTTGTTATAGAACGCGCCAAGTGTAATCTCTGTCTTACCATCATCTATAACTGGAGATTCAAGAACCTTAGCCCATGCTGCTCTTGATGCTGAATTATTTTCACCTGAAAGCTCTTTAGTTCCATATTCATACATCATAGGTGACTCACCACCAAGTGTATTATTCCATCCTGCAGGTGCTATAAGCGATTTGCCTTCCTGTCCCTTAAAATCTGTTGTCTCAACTGTTGTATTGTAGAATACAACTTCTGATGTATTAGCTGCCCAAGGTCTTCCAAAATAACCTGGTTTAGAGCGGTACTGTGATGCTGTATCAACACCTGGTGTTGTTGATGTTACATTACATTCATACATAAGGTAACCTCTTCCACCTGACTGCTGTGCAGCTGTTATGTAAGCAACATCAGAATCTGCCTCACTTGTGTTAAGTCTTAACTGACATCTGTAGAATACGGCTGTCATACCACCAAAGATATAATCTACTGCACCAAGTACATCGCACTGGTTAAACATAGCACTGATGCCTGTTGCACCATATAATGTATCCTGACGTCCTATAAACTTACAGCCTGTAAACACAGCATTATCACCAAGAACTGCTAATGCTGCAGCTCTTTCAACAAAGCTTCTTCCCTGGACAGATGTATCCTTTGCTGTTGTAGATCTTGTTCCTTTACCACCTGTTTCCCATTCAACTACAATATCATTAGCTTCTTTTTCTGAAATATACTGATTGAATGAGTTTTCAAATACAATACCATCTGCCTTAAAGCCTTCTGCTGATACGACTACTGTTGCATTCCAGTAAGAACCATCTGTACTACCTGAACCTGGATTCTTCTTTGTAAGGTATCCATTTTCTTTGTTTGCTGCAAGTAAATCTGCATCATACTTGCAATCATTACCCATACTATAGTAGTTGTATCCATGTCCATAATAAGAAGTTATTCTTACTACATTCTCTCCTATATCAACACCTTTATTCTTTATCTCAAGGCTTGATTCACTTCCCGCTGCATTAACAAGTGATACATTAGGTACATCGATAACAAGCATTTCCTCGTAGTTACCTGGGTCAATAACTATCTCAACTCTCTGGTCTTTTGTTCTTTGCATAGCTGCAGCCCTTGTAAGTGCATCATTGATCGTCTTGAATTCTTTATCAGCTCCTACATAAAGCTGTGGCTGATAAGCTACAGCATCACTTACACTTATTGATGTAAAATATGTCTGCTTGATTTCCTTGCCATCAACAGCTGCTGTTACACCTTTGATATTAAGATTTCCATCTTCTTTTACTACATACTGTGTAGTTTCAATATTAGTAGTACTTCCACTATTACTTACTACTGGTTCCTCACCATTGATAGAGAATGCTGCACAATAGCAGTAACCTATATTGACAATCTGGCCTTTTTTAACCGGAAAGTTAATCTCTCCATCTGTAAGTGCAAGAAGATATATCTTGTTTTCCATAACAGAACCTGTTAATGCAAGTCCTGAATAATAATTATTCTCCCCAATAGCTTCAATACCAGGATTGCCATTGAGCTTAGAAAAATCCCAATTGGTATTCTTAATAAAGCTTACTGTCTTATCAACAGCTTTTCCATCTACCTTTAAATTAGATGTAATCTTCTGTCTATAAGGTACATTTCCAATATTATTTACTGTTACATCATACTGTCCATCTCTTAACTTTATATCAGAAAGGTCTGTGAATGTGTATGTATAGCCTTCTTCATTAATATTAGAAAATGTAACACTTGCAGCAGCTTCCTCTGGAAGATTATCAAATTTCATATTAACCTTATAAGCTGGTTTTGCTGAAAATACAATATCCTTTGTAATATCTTTATCTGCTGATATTGTCTTTATATCAGATAGATAATAATCATTTATTCCTTCAGCAACGATATCATAAGTTACTCCCTTTTCAAGATTAACTGCAATATCATCACCATTTATTTTGATTTCTGGTACATATACATAATCTTTATTAACAAAGCTTAAGTTAAGTGCTTCAAGAGCTGACTGTGTAAGACCTGTTATCTTTCCTGTTAATTTTACAAGGTCTACTGACTTAATAACTATATCAAACTTATTAGCTCCATCGCCTTTAGCTATAGATAACTTATTAGCTGAATTTATTACATATCCATTAGCATCCATAAGGACTACATCATAGTCATACATCTCATTAAGATATACACTGTAAGAACCATTCTCTGGTTTTACAATATTCTTTTCGCCTGTTGACTTATTAACAAATGCTATGCTGTAATCTTTTGTATCAAGTCCGCTGGCATCCTTTGTATCAACAGCACCACTGACAACAACTGGCTGTGTATGCTGTCTTACAGCTCTGTATACAACAAGCTTTTCATTCGTTGAATATATCTTATATATACCATACTCAGATGCTGTAAACTGTATCTTTGCACCTGAAACATTACTTTCTGCTGTCTGGATGTGTCCACTTGGTGATTCACATACTATAGTTGAAGCTCCACCATTAGAACCTGTATATAATGTGAGAATATCATTCTTATATAACTTTAATCCCATGTATACTACAGGAGTTGAATTGTTAGAATAAAGATATCCACTTAATGTCACTCCATCTATAGTAATATCATCTCTCTTATCGTATCTTGTAATACCTGTATTAGATGTTCTGATTCTGTTATTAGTCTTTCCTGATGGATTAAAATATAATTCATCTGTCATAAATGAACCAATAGTAGCACCTTCTGAACCAGCCTTAACTGATTCTGGATACCATGAATTAATAACATCCTCTGTAAGCATATTATTATAGTCTGCTTCATCAAGCTTTGCAGCACCAAAATCCCATACATCTGCCTTACCATTACCTACAAGTTCTGGTACCTCTGTCTGTTCTGGTTCATTAGCTACATTAATACCATGAAGATACATTTCTGCTTTATCTGCACAGGATACTGTGAACTTAAGTGTAGTTGCAACACCCTCATATCTGAACGACATAGATGAAAGTCCATCCGCTGCACCATCCATAAGAAGCTGCTTTGTATCTGTAACAAATTCGCCCTTTTTAGTAGATGCAACTATCTTACCCTCTGCATCGCCACCATACTGGCACATATTAAATGTAACTGTTGAATTACCTGCTACCTTCACTTCAAAGGTATTGCCATTGTATAAAGCAAGACCATGCTGTGTATCATGCATATAAAGGTCGCCACTACCAGTTATCTTAAGATTGCCATCCTTTGATTCAATACTTCCTTTAAGTGGATTAACACTATCATAGCTTGCTGGCACTACTGAACCATCTGCAAAGTTATACATATATGTTGAATCCTTCTTCACACCGTTATCATCTGGAGTATCAGCTGTATAAGGTCCAACAATAACCTCAGGAACATATACTGTGCATGAGAAAGCAACTGTTATTGTTGTCTTTGCCTCACCTGTATATGCAAAATCTATAGTTGTACCATCCTGATGATAACACATAGCAGTTCTGGCATCCTTTGTTTCTGTATATGAACCATCTGCACTTGATGCTGTTATTGTTCCATTGTTAGAATACTGGCATCCGCCAAGACTTATTTTTGATGGTCCATCAACAGCTATTTCAAGTGAATTGCCATCTTTAAATGCAACACCATGATCCGGACCATTATATTTGTATGCATTCTTAGTTCCAACCTTTACTGTAAGTCTGTCATACGTAACATCCTTCTTACCATCCGTATCAGTAGCTATGATTGAGCCATCACGAAGATTATAAATAGTTTCACCAGCTTTTGCTTCTACTGTTTTATCTGCTGCGCTTACAGTTCTGGCTGAAAATGACATACCTGCTGGAACTGCAAGAGATACAGCCATAATCACAGCCATCATTGCTGACATATGCTTACGCAGTTTACCTGTTTTTATATGATGCATAAAAGCCTCCTATAATTATATAATTTTAATGTCATATTGTATGCTGCATTCAGAATCAGCATCCATCCATTTTGAATCTGTTATAATAAGATTTTATATTGTGTATATTTACCGTCTCACGTTACCTTGATTAAGATTCAACTTATACACTATATACGTCACTGCTCCTTCCCTTACATATTCAACATAATATCTTACAGTCAGATACATATGACTATTAATGCTTTAATTATATATAACAGCTTACATAATTATAAGATTCATTTTTTTCATGGTTCATTTTTTTCCACACCCTGCCTGAAAAGTTATACTCAGACTACTTAACAACATTATTTTCTCTTATATCTGAAACAAGCTGCCGTCTGAATGCACGGCATCCGGTTTCATTCCAGTATTTCTTCTTTTCTATCTTAATAACCTCAAATGTTGTATTAAGTATATGTGATTTATAACTTGCAGCTGGTTTCTTTCCTGGATAAAACACAGTTATAGAATCTCTGTATTCATCCTCATCAAGATCATAATCCTTTGCAAACTGTTCAGCTAATTCTTCTGTAGTTATTCTCTTAATATGTGCATAATATCCAACAAGATAAGCAAAATAGTCAATATCAAACTTTTCAACCCAGTAATCATCTGATGCCACAAAGACTACAACAGGAAACTCCCTGTTTTCATCTGATATAAGCTTCTTAAGCACATCATATTCTTTCGTATGCCCAATACTCTTAACTGTCTGTCTTAATCTTTCTATATCGCATATTCCTATATTATCAGCAATCTCACCATAGAAATTAGGACGACTGAATAATATGTTTTCGTTATCCCTGTACTTATCTGCTGGTTCAGCATATTCGTTGCTTACATCAAACACAAGGGTATCATTCCTTTTTTCAATAGAAGCTATTGATATCCATACCCTGTTCGCTATCTTTGTATCAAGATGCGTTGTTACTTCCCTGAAATACAGCCTTTCAGGATCATATGAGATTGCAACCTTATATCCTGGCATCTCATTTTCATATGCTCCTACACTCTCTGGCAGATCATCAAAGACCTCAAGAAATCTTGATTTAATCCATGAATATATATAGTTAACTGCCTTTTTATATGCATCCTCCATAGAAAGGTTGGTAAGATCTATAGCCGAATGTGACTGGAATACTTTATATGTACCAAGCTTCTTAAAAGGCTCAAACTTTCTTCTCTTACTTACAGTCTCATTATCCTGGCCTTTTTCATGATCTATTTTCTTAAATGCCTCGTTTAATCTTTCATCATCCGGACCAATCTGGTTAACTATTCTTACTATATTGTTAACAGTAAGTTCTATTCCCTTTTCTGATGTATCCATCCAGAGCTGTTCTATAGCCCCCGGTCTTTTAAACTTATAGAATATCTTTGCAAGCTCTGTATCCTCATCAAACAGTTCTTCTATATATGGATGCAATGGCTCATTTTCAAACTTTAGTCTATAATGGCATCTTAACATATCATTCCACTTTTTATCCTTGTAATGCTGGTGGCCAAGATCCTCCAACAGCCCCACAATCGAATCGTCACATAACTCAAACGTAGCAAGTATACTATTCATCTTGCGTGCAAGGGCTTCATTTCCGATTCCAAAAGCTGAGCCCTTATATCTCATGTCATGTTCTATCTCATGCCATCCTTCAAACGAATTCGTTCTTACCTGTACTTCAAATGTATCATCTACATAATCTGCCAGATATGGATTAACAATTGTTTTGCTAAGATATGCTGGTAATCTGAATATACCATTTACCTTCATAGCCTTAAATTCATACTCGTTATTTTCTGTAGTTTCCCACATGCCAGGCGATACGAACAATGTATCCAGCAGCTTTCTGCATATATCAACATCATCAACAAAATACAGTATTATTCGAATGCCAACAAGATCCTGCATTTTCTTGTCAGCATTTTCTGTACCAGGTCTGCGGTAATCCTTAAATATAAGCTTGTTGACCATAGAATCAACCGTCTTTACCCTGTATGCTATTCTGTAATAAAAACCTGCCCTCTTTAACTTTTCTTCTATAATACTTAACAGATCATCCTTAACAACCTGTGGCACCACTATCTTCTCTACATTTTCTTTAGTAAATAATTCATTAACCTCATTCATAAGTTATACCATCCAGTTTTTAATATTTACATACTGTTGTATCTGAATATCAGATACCTGATGAATAATAGCTATAGTATACCACATTTTTCCTTTTAGAAACTAATAATTTGCTTAATTTTATATTATATGTTATAATCTAAGCACTTATTACTATATCGACTTTATGATTTGTTCATATTATGATATATACCAGGGGGAATTAACGATGGTTATTCATGAATCAGCTGAAGATTATCTTGAAACAATACTTATGCTTAGTAAAAAGCTGCCTGTTGTACGTTCTATAGATATTGCTAATGAAATGGGATATAAAAAATCCAGTGTAAGTATAGCAATGAAGAATCTAAGGGAAGCAGAGCATATACGTGTAACTAAAGAGGGTTATATATACCTTACGGATTCCGGAAAAGAAATAGCTGAGATGATATATGAAAGACACCAGATTCTTTCATCATGGCTCATAAAACTTGGTGTTGATAAAAAAGTGGCAGAAGAAGATGCCTGCCGTATCGAACATGACATAAGCAAAGAATCTTTCAACGCTATTAAGAAAGCTATATCAGCCCAGCTGAAGGAACTTGAAAATAATAAATAACAACTAACTACTAACAGCTAATAAACAATAACTAATAAATAATAGCTATAACTAATAACCCCAGTGTGCCGCATAAGAATCATTTCACATTCTGTCACGGCACTCTGGGGTTGTTTATACTGTCTTCTATCCAATATCTGGATATCATGTGATTATCACTTCATATTCTTTATAAGCCTCTGGCACTCTGCTGTCTGTTATGAACTTTACCTCGTCAAGTCTGGCAAATGTAACTGAGCTTATATTGTCAAACTTATCCGAATCTGCAAGTACATATTTACAGCTGCAATGTGCTGCTGCCATTCTTTTTACAGCAGCCTCACTTATATCAGGTGTTGTTATTCCGCTCTTTATGCTTATTCCATTAGCACCAAAAAAGCCTTTATTAAAATTATACTCTTTTAATGCCTCTACAGCACTGCTTCCTACAACTGCTTCAGTTGAGCCTTTAAGCTCACCACCTATAAGAATTACCCTGAAGCCTTCTGTAGCAAGACTCCTTGCATGTGTAACCGCATTAGTCACATATGTTGCTCTTTTTTCCTTTATATAATCTATCATACAGCCTGTAGTTGTTCCTGCATCAATATAAACAAAATCATCTGGCTCAATAAGCGCTGCTGCATACCTTGCTATACTCTTCTTAGTCTCCAGATTAATCTCCTTTTTCTGTGATACTGTAGGTTCTTTTCCAGAAAATCCGTAGTTAACCGACACTGCACCACCAAACACCTTAACAAGTCTGCCTTCTTCATCCAGTGTATTAAGGTCTCTTCTTATTGTAGACTCTGATATTCCTAGTTCATCCTTGATTTCATTAACAGTTATGCTGCCTTTTTTTCTAAGTAGCTGCAATATAATCTCATGTCTTTTCTCTGTCAGCATATCTTATCACTCCATTTAGAATATTAATAATATTACTTCATGCTCCTATAAAATGCCATAACCACGATATTTTATGAAAGCTGCGAAACATCTGTATCAAGGATAATCTTTCTTATCGGAAGTATTCTTCCTGGTGATACTGAAAGCTCATCAACACCCATTTTCAAAAACTCTCTTGTAAGAGATGTATCTGCGCCAAGTTCTCCGCATATTCCTGCCCATATACCAGCTTTATGTGCATTATCCACAACCATCTTTATCATCTTAAGTACTGCTGGATGATGTGGGTCAAAGAAACAGTCAAGTTTTGGATTCTGACGGTCAACAGCAAGTGTATACTGTGTAAGATCATTAGTTCCTATACTAAAGAAATCTACTTTTTCAGCCAGCTCATCACTTAGCATAACAGCTGCCGGAGTTTCTATCATAATGCCAGTCTGTACATCTCCTATATCAATTCCCTGCTGCTTAAGTTCATCCCTGACTTCTTTTTCAATCTCTTTTATTCTGTCGATTTCCCACATATTAGCAATCATAGGATACATTATGTTAATGTTACCATATGCACTGGCTCTGTACAATGCCCTTAGCTGGGTTTTAAATATCTCTGTTCTTGTCAGGCATATCCTTATTGCTCTCATGCCAAGTGCCGGATTATCTTCTTTATCCATATTAAAATAATCGCACTGTTTATCAGCACCTATATCAAGCGTTCTTATTATAACTGGTTTTCCAGCCATATTTTCAGCTACTGTTCTATATATGTTAAACTGTTCTTCTTCTGTTGGAAATGTATCTCTTTCAAGATATATAAACTCACTTCTGAACAATCCTATACCAGCAGCATCATTAGCCTTAACAGTCATAACATCCTTAACATTTCCTATATTGGCATATAATTTTATTTTTCTTCCATCAATAGTTATATCTTCCCTGCCCTTTAAAAGCTGCAGAAGTTCCTTTTGTTTTAGCTGTTCATCCCGTTTTTTTCTATAATATCCAAGTTTTTCATTATCCGGGTCAACATATAAACATCCACTATTACCATCAACTATTCCCATTTTTCCATCTATATCATTGTCAGGAATAACAGGCGTTCCTATAAGTGCTGGTATACCCATAGTTCTTGCAAGAATAGCTGTATGTGAATTAACAGAACCTTTAACACTTACAAACGACAATATTTTGTCCTTATCAAGCTGGACTGTTTCTGATGGTGCAAGATCCTCAGCCACAATAATAACAGGTTCGTCAGATACCATGGATGAAGCATTAAAACCGCTGAGTATATTTATAAGTCTTTCAGATATATCCTTTACATCTACTGACCTGCCTCTCATATACTCATCTTCCATAGCTGCAAACATAGCTGCATAATTATCTCCGGTCTGTGCTACTGCATATTCTGCATTAACATGCTGGCTGTCTATTATATTTTCAACTGATTCCTTATAATCATCATCCGTAAGCATAATCTGGTGCATCTCGAATATAGCTGCATTAGCTTCTCCTACTTCTTTAACAGCTTTATCGTAAAGCTCCTGAAGCTGCATGGCTGCCTTATCCACAGCAGCATAATATCTTTTCTTTTCATGCTCTGTATCATCAATATGCACTCTTTTAACCTGCTGCTCCGACTTATTATATACCTTTATCCGTCCTATGGCGATTCCACCAAAAACGCTTTTGCCCTTATATTCTTTCATAAAAACCTCCTTTCTGCAAGTCTGTATCAAGTATATTCACACTAATACCATCATCACATATTTTCTTCAAAGAATTCCTTCATCTTCTGTGCTGCTGCCTCTTCGTCCGCACCTTCAACACTTATAGTTACTTCCTGTCCATTCTTTACTGCTAATGACATGATAGTAAACACCTTCTTACAATCACCTGTTTTTCCATCCTTTGATATAGTTATCCTGCTCTCAAACTGCTTTGCCGCCTTCACAAGCTCACCTGCTGGTCTCATATGGATTCCCTCAGGGTCTGTTATTGTGTAATTGAATTCTTTCATACTTAGCCTCTTTCCGCTTACGCTTTTATATTTTTATTTTTAATCTTCTACTTTCTTTTTGAGTACTCCTAAAAGGAATGTCGAAACAATAGTTCCTACAGCTAATGCAAGCAGATAATATAATGGATTACCAACAACCGGGAATACGAATATTCCACCATGTGGTGCCATAAGTGTACACTTAAATACCATGCTTATTGCTCCTGCTACTCCAGAACCCGCGATACATGCTGGTATAACATGCAGAGGATCTGCTGCTGCATAAGGAATAGCACCCTCTGTTATAAATGCAAGTCCCATAATAAAGTTAGTAGGTCCTGCCTGCTTTTCTTCCTTTGTGAACTTATTCTTAAAAAGGAGCGTTGCAAGTGCTATAGCACAAGGTGGAACCATACCACCTATCATAACTGCTGCCATGATATCGTAGTTACCAGAAGCTATTGCTGCTGTACCAAACACATACGCCGCCTTGTTGAATGGACCACCCATGTCTATAGCCATCATCGCAGCCAGTATAAAACCAAGTATAACTCTGCTTGAGCTTCCCATGCTTACAAGAAATGAATTAAGTCCTGTATTGATAGCTCCCATAACAGGTTCTATAACAAATGCCATGCCAAGTCCGATAACCAGAATACCTACAACTGGATATATAAGAACTGGCGCTATCTTTTCAAGTGCTTCTGGAAGCTTGTCACACAGCTTTCTTAACCAAACGATGACATAACCTGCTACAAAACCTGCGACAAGTGCACCAAGAAAACCTGACTTACCATTAGCTGCTATATAACCACCAACAAAACCAAGTGCAAGCGCTGGTCTGTCACCTATCGCCATAGCTATGAATCCTGCAAGCACTGGTAACATAAAGCCAAAGGCTGCTCCACCTATAGTCTTAAACATAGCAGCAACTGGTGTAATTGTGCCGAAATTAGCTCTTTCCGCCTCAGACAGGCTGTTCATATCAACATTAAGTCCATCTATAAGAAATGCTATCGCTATGAGGATACCACCACCAACTACGAATGGAAGCATATGTGAAACACCATTCATAAGCTGCATATATATCTGATGTCCTATACCACCTGACTTTCCCTTCTTAATCGCAGCTGTTGGTCCATCACTTCCATCCTTACTCACTCCCTGGACCTCATATAATGGTGCATCACCCTTCATGGCTCTCTTTATAAGCTCTTCTGCCTTATTGATACCATCCGACACCTGACATTCTATCACTCTTTTACCTTCAAACCTTGACATCGGCACCTTGGCATCGGCTGCTACTATAATACAGTCTGCCGCCTCTATCTCTTCAGCTGTCAGTATATTCTTAGCTCCACCTGAGCCTCTTGTTTCAATCTTTACTGTACAGCCAAGCTTCTTAGCTGCCTTTTCAAGTCCCTCAGCTGCCATATATGTGTGTGCTATTCCTGTAGGGCACGAAGTAACTGCAAGTATCTTAGCTGGCTTACTGGCGGTTTCTTCAAGCCTTTCGTTTATGCTGGCACTTTCTTCATCTGCTTCATCAATAACTTTAAGAAACTCCTGCGGTGTTCTGGCTGCCTTAAGTGCCTTTGTGAAATCTTCATCCATAAGAAGCACAGATAACTTACTTAAAACATCTAGATGTACGTTATCTTTAGTGTTTGGTGCTGCTATAAGAAAAAGAACATCCACTGGTTCACCATCAAGTGAATCAAAATCAACTCCATCTTTTATAATCATAGCCGCAAGTCCTGGCTTTGTTACAGCATCACACTTTCCATGTGGGATTGCTATACCATCACCTACTCCTGTAGTACTTTCCTCTTCCCTTGCCATAACCTGCTTAGTATAAGCTTCTATATCTCTTATGTTTCCGCTCTTTGCCATAAGGGCTGCTGCCTGCTTTATAGTATCATTCTTATCTTTAGGCGCTGCATTAAGATCAATACTTTCAGGCTTTAAAAGTTCTGTAATCCTCATATATTTATTCCTCCAATCATCTGATTTTAATCTATACATTCATATTGCTGCATTGTTATGTGATTTACATAATCACTATCTAGTACATCGTTTCGTAAATAACTATACCACCTGTACAACTTCAATCCCGCTTACCAAACTATCTACCTCATGCATAGTTGCAAGATTATCTGAAAATGCACTTGCACTTCCAGCTGCTATTCCCATCTTAAATGCATCCTCATAATTATGTTCTTTAAGCCATCCTGTTATGAATCCTGCCACCATGGAATCCCCCGCACCAACAGAATTCTTAAGAGTACCTTTAGGAGCCTCTGCCATATACACTTTGTTATCATCTGCTACAAGCACTGCTCCTTTACCACCCATAGATATAAGAACATTGACAGCTCCCATTTCCTTTAATCTTAATGCATATGGTATAACTTCCTCTCTTGTACTAAGAGTCACACCAAATATATCACCCAGCTCATCCTGATTAGGCTTTATAAGAAAAGGCTTATACTTAAGAACATTCATAAGAAGACTACTTGTTGCATCTACAACAATCCTAACCTTCCTATCATCAAGCATCCTCATGATATTCATATAAATATCATCTGGAATACAGGCTGGGATGCTTCCTGCAAGCACTAACACATCTCCTGCTTTAAGACCTTCAAGCCTGTCTAAAAGACTTTCAATATTCTTTTTGGAAATATCTGGTCCTGCACCGTTAATCTCTGTTCCATCTATAGATTTTAACTTAAGATTAATTCTGGATATTCCACTATCTGCTTTTATAAAGTCAGCGTTAACACCAGCTCTATCAAGTCTTCTACTTATCTCATCACCTGTGAATCCTGCAATAAACCCATAAGCCGTATTCTCCAAGCCAAGGTTCTTAAGTACTATAGAAACATTAATTCCCTTGCCGCCTGCTAACATCTGTTCGCTGCTTGTTCTGTTAGTCATGCCAAGCTTGAAATCATCAACTGAAACTATATAATCTAACGATGGATTAAATGTAACTGTATATATCACCTTTATCCCTCCCTTCTGTTCACGTATCTTTAAGTTATTATTATAATAACTCCATATTCGTTCATATTCAATCACCATCATTCACAAACATTCATCATCCGTTTTATGCATATTGCATAGTTTTTTATATTTTTCCATAGTTTTTATGTGTAATTATACCCATACATGATGTTTTGTATACAATCAAACCTGCAAATCATTCTTTTTCAATCAATCCTGTCCAGATTGTTCACGACAATATGCATTCCACACATAAAAAGAGACTGCCGCCTCAACGATTTTCAATTTTCAATCGTTAAAGCCACAGCCCATTTTTATTTTTATTATATGATGTCAGGGTCCAAAGGTCTTTCACACACCTATGAGCAGACTCATGTGGATTTAGACCTTTTTACCCTGGTATCATTATATTGTCTTAAGCTCAAACTTTCTTCTGATAAAATCAACCAGAAAATCTGCTGTTTTCTCAACACCAAGTACACTGCTGTCAACCATGATATTTTTATGCTTAGGGTCAGATGGAAGGAAGCCGGCATAATGCATGTGATAGTTATCTCTTGCCTCATCTACTGACCTTATCATCTTTTTTGCATCCTCTTCTGTCAGATTCAGATCCTTTACACAATTCTTAACACGTGCATCATAAGGTGCATATATGTATATGTGTATTGCAGCAGGTTCATCTGATAACACGAAATCTGAGCACCTTCCTACTATAATGCAGCTTTCTCTCTCAACAAGAAACCTCATAATATTCTGCTGTGCTTCAAATATATTATCCTGCTCAGAGCTTGATTCAGTTCCCAGAGGAAACATCATCCTCATATAAGAATTCTTTCTTGTCTTTTTAACCTTTTCCTCAAGCTCATCGATATGCGATACAGGAAGATTCAGCTTTTTTGCTGCCTGTTCTACTATATCCCTGTCGTAATATTCTATGCCAAGCTTCTCACTCATCATCTTAGCTATAGGTCTTCCAAGACTGCCAAACTGTCTGGCTATTGTAACTACATATTTCTTTTCATCACTCATAACTGCCTCCTATACAGAAATATCTCTTTTATCTCTTTTGTCTGATTTTTTCAATATCAGTCCGTAATCCTGTTTCAATAATATTTTACTTTTTATTATTATATCCATTACATCATTTCTGTTTTCTAGTACACAAAACCAAGAACCAGAAATCCCACAATACTTACTGCCGCACCTATAAGCACATATGGCAGCTGTGATACTGCATGGTCAAAGTTATCAATACCTGAACCCTGTGAAGCAAGAACTGTTGTATCACAATAGAAGCATGCATGATTACCAAATGCACAACCTGAAAGAATAGCCGCCATAATAAGTATCGCATTAGCACCTACACTTGCACCAAGTGGGAGTAATACTGGTGCTACAAGTGTACATACGCCCCATGCATTGGCAATCATAAATGCTAATATACCTGTTATGATAAATGCTAACATAGGGAATATCTTAGCTGATAATATAGGCTGTGTAATATCTATAAAGAATTCTGTCATCTGCATCTTGCTTGCTATAGTCTGAAAAGTAAGCGCTGCAATAAGAAGAATGATTATAGGTAACATATCCGCAAAGCCTTTTACAAAGTTATCCCAGTATTCGGTAAATGTCATAAGCTTTTCTGCAAGATACATAACTAACGTAACTGCAAGACATACAACCTGTGCTACTACAAGATTACCTGTTACACATGCAACTACTACAAGCACAAGCATAGGTATAAGGAAGTTAAGGATATTACCATCCTGAGCACCCTCTTCATCATCCATATTATACTTCTTACTTGCATCACTGTACACCTTACCAGTTGTTGCAACTCTGTCATACGCTTTCTTCATTCCACCAAGCTTAGGAAACAGACCTGCTGAAAAAAGAATAACTATAAGAAGTGCAACTATAGGATACACACAGAATGGGATTGCTTTAATATATGCTCCCATCCATGTCTTTGCGCCAAGTGCCTGCACACTTTCCTGTGCAAAGAATATTGCCCCGAAATATGCCGCCCACGAAGAAAATGGGAACATAACACATACTGGTGAACCTGTACTGTCAAGAAGATAAGCAAGTGCCTCTCTTGGAACCTTTACTTTATCATACACCTTTTTCATAGCCGTTCCAATTGACAATACATTAAGATAATCATCTATAAATATGATCACACCAAGTATAAATGTTGTAAACAATGTCTTTTTTTCAGTGTTACATATTTTAGATACAATCTTGGCAAAGCCAAAATGTCCCTTAGATGCTGTAAGTAATGCTATAATACTTCCAAACAAGCCACATACAAGTATCAGATATGCCTCTGCACTCATGACCTCTTCAAGTGTTGCCACCCACTCTGTTATAAAATTCTGTTTATATAAGAATAAAGCTCCTATTATTGAACCTGCTATCAAAAAAGGTTCGCATTTTTTAGTAGCTATAGCACCGATTACAATACCGATTACTATAATTACCGCTATAAGACCATAACTCATAATCAATCCTCCTGTTTCCTGTGTAACTTTTGTTGAATCCTGATGTTTTAGAATATTGTCATATGCATTGGCAATAATCTTTTTTATGACAGGTTATCTGAATAATATCTTCTTAAAGCTTCAAAAAATCCTCTTAAATGTACAAAAAAGGGACTTCTGCCGGTCGTCACCAGCTAAAGCCCCTTTGCTTCATAAGATATTATATTCAAATTACTTCCTGTTCATGAGTGTAATATATCACCCAGCCTTATATGTTTCAACATAAAATATTTCATCAACCTGCTTTATATCATTCAGATACAAATCAATTACAGCTCTTTTGTGCTCACAGCACAAACAGTATTACTACTCAACATATATTCTTATAATATGCTGTCAGCTGATTTCCATACATATAATGGCATTCATAAATTCCAGCCTGGTTATGGCATCATCAAAATCCCTGCCTGTTAACTGGCTTATGCGCTGCACTCTATACTTAACTGTATTTCTATGGGTGTATAACTGTTCAGATGCATGAATAAGACTGTTATTGTTCCATAAATATGCTTTCAGTGTTTCCAGAAGATTTGAATTATTATTCCTGTCATACTCAATAATAACTCCCAACGTATTGTCTATGAATTCCTGCATAACCTTTTTATCTGCTAACTCTGAAAACAGGTTATATATTCCCATCTCTTCATACCAGAATACTCTTCCTGACATATTCATTTTCTCTGAGAGTATTACACATCTTGATGCTTCTGTAAAGCTCTTCTGTAAATCACCTATTCCTTCATATGCACACCCAACCCCCATAACAAGCTTTATATCAGAACTTATGCTATAAAGGTACTCTGATAAGCTCTTATATATCTTAGCCAGCACTTCTTTTTTATCCGATTCACTCACTGTATCGGTGTCCTGTATGTTTTGCATTGAAGAATCAACTGGAATAATCTCTGATATATTATTACCTGACATATTAATATCAGCACTTCTGCCCGATACATCCATCTCTCCCTTTTTTAAGCAGAAACAACCGACAATATTGTTGCCATATCTTGATAACAAAGCATTCATGTTACCTGAATTGAATTCATTTTTTATTTTACTTATAACTGTGTCATATTCATATTCTTCTATTCTTCTGTCACCATGAATATTTATTGTAAACATGCGGTTCTTACCATCCAGATCATAACCAGCTTCCGAAAACTTCATTGCAAATGCATCTGCATTAATATTCTTGCCAAATATAATTCCTGACAGAATATCATCACTAAGGGCATCTGAATTCTTATTATAAGCTATTGCATGTCCGATTTCTTCAAATATATCTACAAGTGGAATCTCTCCAGATATAACAAATATCGGAAAATTATTAAGATTCGCATATGACACTACACTGCTGTCTATACTGGCTATATACTTGTCACCTGTCAGAAGCAGCGCTCCTGACATATTAAGCTTATTTGCTTTTTTAATAACAAGCGGCAGATTGAAATCTTCACTCTGAATAACCGGAGTACTTATTATAAGAAGCTCCTGACCTTTGACCCACTTGGCAAAATTCATATTTTCCGGCTTATATACCCATCTTATACTGTTAGACAATCCACTCTTACCAGCGATTATTTTCGCCTGTGCCATAGATGGCAATGTTAATAGATCTTTACATTCAAACATTTTTTCTCTCCTGTCAAACTTTAATCCTATGCGATATAAAATGTTCCTGTATTGTATATTAACATACATTATAGCACATTCTTTATATATCATAAAACGTAAAAAACAGATTAGATTGGCTTACAAGTAAACTAATCTAATCTGTTTGTCACACATTATAATTCTACTTCATCAACTATGAATCCATTAACTATCATTCACTCTTACTTTGACATAAAATCACTCAAAGCCTCATACTGTACCGGAGCCTTCTTGAACAGATATTCTCCATCTCTGACACTTGCCACTACATCAGCTCTTTCGCACACTGCTTCAAACTCGCTTTTAGCATCAACTACAATAAAGTTAGCTGGCTTTCCTGCTTCAATACCATATTGGTCTGATATGTTCATAGTCTTAGCACCATTCACTGTTATAAGATCAAGACAGTTATCCATCTCCTCAAATGACATCATCTGTGCGATATGAATACCATTATCAAGGACATTCATAAGGTTGCCGTTGCCAGCAGGATACCATGGATCCTGTATAGAATCCTGTGCAAAACATACATTTATACCATTTTCGTATAACTCCTTAACCCTTGTAAGGCCTCTTCTCTTAGGATATGTATCCTGTCTGCCCTGAAGATATATATTCTCTGTTGGGCATGATATAAAGTTAAGACCTGACTTTTTAAAGTTCTTCATCATTCTGAATGCATAGCTGTTATCTACAGAACCAAGTGAACAGGTGTGGCTTGCTGTTGTCTTAGGTCCGATTCCTTCAACTATTGAAAGTGCTGTAAGAAGCTCTACGAATCTGCTCATAGGATCATCACTTTCATCACAATGTATATCTATAAGCTTATCATACTTAACTGCAAGTTCAACAACCTTATGTATAGACTTCTCACCAAACTCCCTGCAGTATTCAAAATGTGGTATGCCACCAACACAATCGGCTCCCATCTTAAGCCCTTCTTCTACAAGCTTATCTCCATCCTTATATGAATACATACCCTCCTGTGGAAAAGAAACTATCTGGATAGTTACTATGTCCTTCAGTTCTTCCTTTAACTCAAGCAACGCCTTAAGTGCTGTAAGGTTAGGATCTGTTACATCTGCATGTGTCCTGATATACTGTACACCATGTGATACTTCCATCTTAACTGCCTTTATAGCTCTTGCCTTTATCTCATCTATAGTAAGATCCGACTTGGTTTCACTCCATCTTTGTATTCCTTCAAACAATGTACCTGTTCCATTCGTAGCTCCCTGCTTTCTTGCCGTGAATACATAATCAAGATGAATATGTGGATCTACATATGGTGGCAATGTAAGCTTACCACCAAGATCTTCTACCTCACAGTCAGCAGCAACCTCAATAGATGGTGCAATCTTTTTAAACACTCCATCCTCTACAAGTATTTCCTGTAACTCATTATATCCCTTTAACTTTGCGTTAATAAACTTCCTTCTAGCCATAATAAAACCTCCTGAACATTGTTTTTATACGATAAGTTTTTATCGATACCGAATAATTCTTGTTGTTTCTTTATGACCAGAATATAATCCTATACTATGTTCTTATCAAGATTTTGTGCACTGGTGACAAGATTTTTATACTGTTTTAACAAGTTATGCTGCTCCTTTTTGTTCTGTCAGGACATAATAGATGATATATTTAATATATTTGTTACATCTTATGTTCAAGTATACCGTTAAACTTCGCCATAAATACTGTTGTTGTTACTATTGCGGCTATGATATCGCTGACCGGCTCTGCTAAAAATACTGCAAACACCTTATCTGAAAGCAGCAATGGTAACGTAAATATAAGCGGAATCAGCAGAATCAGCTTTCTTAAGCATGCCATAACAAGACTTACCTTTGCCTGTCCAAGTGCCATAAATCCCTGCTGGCAGCTGACCTGGAATCCAAGTGCAAATATTCCTGCCATATATATACGCAACGCCCACGATGTATAGCTTACCAGACTGGCATCTGATGTAAACATTCCTGCGAATATCTGTGGAAACAACATCATTACAAGCCAGCTTATACATGTAAATATTACGCATATCTTAAACTGCAGAAAAAATGCTTTCTTAACTCTATCCTTTTTATTGGCACCATAGTTATAACTTATAATAGGCTGTGCCCCCTGACATATTCCCTGTACCGGCATGACAACAAGCTGGTTTGTACTTGTAATGATAGTCATGGCACCAACTGCCATATCCCCTCCAAACTTTGACAGACTTGATGTAAAGCTTATAGAAAGAATACTCTCTGTTGACAACATGACAAAGCTTGATATTCCAAGTGCAAGACATGGACCTATTATACTGCCCTTTAACCTTAAATCACTCATTTTAAGCTTTAATATTGTTTTATTACCGGTAAGAAATCTTAATATCCATATTGCACCAACCGCCTGACTTATAACAGTTGCTAGCGCTGCACCCTTCACTCCCATTTCGAATACAAATATAAATATTGGATCAAGTACTATGTTAATGACCGCACCTATTACCGTTGTAAGCATACTTATCTTCGCAAAGCCCTGCGTTGTTATAAAAAGATTCATGCCTAATACAGTAACAACAAATATACTTCCCAGTATATATATTCTTGCATATGACACCGCATACGTAAGTGTTGCACTGCTTGCACCAAACCATACAAGAAGTGTTGGTGCTGCCGCATAGAATATAACAGTAAGTGCAACTGCGCATATCATAAGAAACGAAAAACAGTTTCCCATTATTTTCTGTGCAGTTTCATTATCCTTCTTTCCCATATATATAGCTGCTCTAGGGGCACCACCTGAACCTGCTAACATTGCAAATGCATTGATAAGCATAAGTATAGGTGTAAATAATCCGACACCTGTTAATGCACTCGCACCTATGCCAGGAATATGACCTATATATATTCTGTCTACTATATTGTATAAAAGATTGACTACCTGCGCTACAACTGCCGGAACAGCCAGCTTTGCAAGAAGTGAGCCTATACTTCCTTCTCCAAGATTCGTTGTATCTGACATATTAATCTCCATTCCTGCGTATCTTTTACGCACATTTAATTTTATATTATGATATAATGAGCGCAAAAGAAAAGGAAGCGGCTGCGAAGCAGACATTTACTTTTCTTGCGCCATTAACGAACGAACAGCCATGCGAAGCAGGGCGAGATAGCGCGTAGCGCGGGTTCGTGAGTGTACGGGGTGAGAAAGAGTAAATTATGCCTCTTACTGCTGTAACCGGATTGCTTCATTGCCATGCAATTCCCGCAATCCTTAAACACCTCAAACTCTCATAAAATATTAATCTATACAGAAAGCGAAATCTAATGAAGCATACTAATACATACATCAAAGCAGACAACTTAAATACCCAATTAAATACCAATACACAATCTAATCCTGATTCCTGCTCACCATATAAATCCTCATCCAAATCATCATCCAGCTATGGTATCTTTCCTGATGGTACACCCATAAATAGCTGGTTTTATTCGAATTATACCAAAATCAAGTCAGCTTTGCAATCACCACCAGCTACTGCCAGTTCATATATTATAACAGACTATGGAATAAAAGATGATGGTAACATATATACAGAAGAATTCCAGAAGCTTATAAACTCTGTGTACGACAATGGTGGAGGTTATATTATAATACCTGACGGAACATATATGACAGGTGCTCTTTTTTTTAAGCCAGGAGTTAATCTGTATATAGAAAAAAACGGCATATTAAAAGGAAGTCAGGATATTACAGACTATCCAATAATAAAAACACGTATTGAAGGCGAAAGCTGCCTGTACTATGCCGCACTTATTAACGCCAGCCATGCAGATGGCTTCACTATATATGGTGAAGGAACAATAGATGGCAACGGTCTGCATGCCTGGAAATGCTTCTGGCAGAGAAGAAGCTGGAATCCTGACTGTACAAACAAGGATGAACAGCGTGCCCGCCTTTTATATATCGCACATTCAGACAACGTAACTATATATGGTATTCATATGAAAGATTCACAGTTCTGGACGTGCCACATATATAAATGTACACATACCGCAATCTATGACTGTACAATATCAAGCCCACGTACTCCGGTGAAAGCCCCAAGTACCGATGCAATCGATATAGATGCATGTTCTGATGTACACATAAAGAGATGTCACATTAATGTCAATGACGATGCAGTTGCACTTAAAGGTGGTAAAGGAATAAATGCCAAAGCTGATTCTGATAACGGATTAAATGAAAGAATAATAATTGAAGACTGCATATATGACTTCTGTCATGGCTGCCTTACCTGTGGTTCAGAAGCTATCCACAATCGTAATATTATTATGCGAAACATACGCATAAATAATGGTTATAATCTCCTGTGGCTTAAAATGCGGCCTGACACACCTCAGCTTTATGAACATATACTTATTAAAAATGTAACTGGAAAAGTATCAAGCTTTATAAACATTAATCCATGGACACAATTCAGCAATATTAAAAATGAAGCTTCTTTAAAAAACGGCAGCGATAAACCTCCCATCCTGCTATCATATATTAACAACATTACAATGCAGGACTGCACATGTGAATGTGATGCATATTACAATGTTAAAGAAGACACCTCTCAATATCTTATAAATAATATACAGCTTATAGATAATGCTATAACACTTATGGATAATAACAACCTGCAGCTTCATAACAATGCTGAATGACAAGAATGTTCTTTGCTTACAAGCAATATATGTTTGCCTATTTATAATAAAAGTGCTATAACAATATAGCTGATTAATGTATCGTAAAATGTTTATATGCTATATTTCTTAAAAATAACATATTATAATCACAAAATTACAGACATTTTTATAGTCACAATAAATACACAGGATATATGTCACGAGGTATATATGAATTATATAAGTAACACTATAAATAAAACTTTTAAAAACAAGTATCATAAGGATACTTTAAAAATTGCAATCAATATGGCATGGCCAGCTATAATTGAATCTTTCTTTATAGCATTTGCAGGATTAATCGACTCGCTAATGGTAAGCTCCCTTGGTTCTGCCTCTGTTGCTGCTGTCGGACTCACCACACAGCCTAAGCTTTTAGGGCTTGCTCTGTTTTTTGCACTGAATGTTTCTATATCAGCACTTGTTGCCAGAAGACGTGGCGAACAACGTAAGGATTCTGCCAATGAGATCATGATTACAGCTGTACTCTTTATCATAGTATCTGCCATTATTCTTAGTATATGCTTTGTTACTCTTGCAGGACCAATCATCAGCTTATGTGGTTCCACAGCAGAAACACATGATGGTGCCGTTGCTTATTTCAGGATAATCATGGGTGGTATGATATTTAACTGTATACAGATGGGTGTTAACGCTGCCCAGCGTGGAGCTGGTAACACCAAGATTACTATGCGTACCAATGTAACCTCCAATACAATAAACATTATACTTAATTATCTTTTCATCAATGGTCACCTTGGATTTCCTGCTCTTGGAATACAGGGTGCTGCTCTTGCAACCGTATCAGGAACTGTTGTCGGCTGTATCATGAGCATAATATCCGTAACAAAAAAAGATAGCTTTTTAAGTATACCTTATATAATAAATAAAAAAATAAAACCAGCCTCTAAGGCTTTTATCGACCTTATCAAGGTTGGTTACAGTGTATTCTTTGAGCAGGTGCTTATGCGTATCGGCTTCATGCTTACAGCAATCATGGCTGCTAACCAGGGAACTGATGCCATGGCAGCACACCAGGTAGGTATGAACATTATGTCACTTTCATTTGCATTTGGTGATGGTCTTCAGGCAACTGCTGTTGCACTTATTGGACGAAGCCTTGGTGAAAAGAAACCTGAGCTTGCAAAGGAATATGGCAGAACCTGCCGTCTTATCGGAGCATTTATAGCTGTATTTTTAGTTGCTGTTTACTTCTTTGGTGCAAGGGGATTGTACAGATTATTCTTTACAGAAGATCATATAATAGCTATTGGTATTAATATAATGCATGTTATTATCTTCGTTGTTATATTCCAGATATGTCAGGTAATCTACATGGGTTGCCTGCGTGGAGCCGGCGACACACTTTATACTGCTATAGCATCTATGATAAGTGTAACATTTATCCGTACTATTGTTTCTTATCTGTGTGGATATGCACTTGGTGGAGGAATCATCGGCATATGGCTTGGCGTGCTTGCCGACCAGATGTCAAGATTTATATTCGCCACTATACGATTCAAACAGGGAAAGTGGATTAATATAAAAATATGAAGAAAATATGTGGTCATGTTCATTAATATTTTCTTTTTTTATAGTAGGATAATTTAAAAATTAAATATTCAACAATAATAAAATCTCCCATTAAATGATTATTACATAAACCATTTAATGAGAGATTGTTTAATTATATATGTTAAATACTCAACTATCTATGAATAATTATTATATAAACATTGTAATCACACAAACTTAGTTTTTATACCCTGTATAATCACGTGTATGAAGTATGCTCTCTGCTCTTTCTATCTGCTCCTTAGTTGGAGGCATAACATCTTCTAGTTCATACTTAACTCCAAGATCATGCCATTTAAACACTCCAAGTGTATGATATGGAAGTATCTCGAACCTCTTTACTGTCTTAAGCGACTTAACGAACTCTGAAAGCTTGTTAAGATCTGCCTCGTCATCTGTTACACCTGGTACAAGGACATGTCTTATCCACATATCTTTTCCGTTATCTGATAAATAGCTGGCAAGCTCTAAAATATTCTTGTTAGTCCAGCCAGTAAGCTTCTTATGTTTTTCATCATCTATATGCTTAATATCTAACATAAAAAGATCCGTAACTGCCATAAGCTCGTTAAACTTACTTAAAAATGGTTCTTCCATAGTAAATGGATTGCCAGATGTATCAAGAGTTGTGTGGACATTATGCTGCTTTGCTATCTTAAAAAGCTCAGTAACGAACTCCATCTGAAGCATGGCTTCACCACCGCTAACAGTTATACCACCTTTATCCTTCCAGTAATTATGATAACGATATGCCTTATCAAACACCTCCTGTGGTGTCTGAAGTTCTCCGCCTTCTTCTTTCCATGTCTCTGGGTTATGACAATACTTACATCTCATATGACATCCCTGAAGGAACACTATATATCTTACACCTGGTCCATCAACCGAACCAAAACTTTCAACCGAATGAATTCTACCTTTAATATCTGACATAATAATCCTCCATTCCTGCGCTGCTTCTTTGCGCATCTCAAGTTTGTGCGAAGCACAAATCTTGCGTGTGAAAAATCTTATTTTTCACACTAATCCTCATTTCTGTATGCATTTTATACCAAAACATATGATAGCATAACTGATATACATAATCTATATTATTCTCATATTTTAATATTTTATAATTCTGTACAATCTTGTGTAACACAATCATAAACAATCATAACTTTACGCAGAAAACAAGACTTTATTTTAAGAATTATGGCTTCCAGTTCTCCATATGATTGCATATACTATACCGCCCATGACACCACCCAATGTGTTATAAAAAAGATCGGAAAGCTGGAATGTTCCAACCCTGAAAAACAACTGAAAAAGTTCTATCGACAGTGAAAATAAAAAGGAAACCTGAAGTGACTTACCGACAATGCCATGAAATGTCACATTTTTTAACAGCTTATCCTTAGCCGCCCACATAAGCAATATAATAAAAGGAAAAAGCATTATAATATTCTCAATACTATCTGTAATGTATACACGGACACCATTGGCATTGTAAGTCCACATTCTCCATCCACCACATACATCTGACAATGGATTAAGCCATAAATTTCTGTTGAAAAATGTCCTGAAAAGCACAAGTGAAGTATAAAGCACAAGCACAAACAATCTTCTAAAAAAGCTCGAATTCTTAAACTGCCTTAACCATGCCACTATAGCTGCCTTGTAACCTCTTCCAGCTTCTTTGGGACAATTGGCATACATATATAAAAACATAAAAAAAACTGCTAAGACCACAGCAAACATAAAAGGCTGATACAATGCCGTAAGCATGTCCGTCACCACTGTATTAATCATCTGCTTCATAATATAACTATCCTTCCTGCTACAATATCACCTGACATTTATAATAGTCCAACTTTACAGGCATATAAAAATAATTATATACATTTTTTAAATTTTATGCAAACATTTAACTACTTGCTTCTACAGCCTGTTATCTACAATCATTATATGCGGTCTTTTATCTACCTGTTATCCACCTTTTCCGGATACATATCATGTTCAGCCAGCCTGTTAAATGCAATCTCTTCCCACTTAGTTCCTGGTTTTCCATAATTGCAGTATGGATCTATAGAAATACCACCTCTTGGTGTGAACTTCCCCCATACCTCAATATACTTAGGCTCCATGAGCTTTATAAGATCTTTCATGATGATATTCACACAGTCCTCATGAAAATCACCATGGTTTCTGAAGCTGAATAAATAAAGCTTCAATGATTTACTTTCCACCATTCTGATATCTGGTACATAAGATATAGTTATAGTGGCAAAGTCTGGCTGTCCTGTTATAGGGCACAGACTTGTGAATTCAGGACAGTTAAACTTAACGAAATAATCATTATCCTGATGCTTATTTATAAATGTTTCAAGAACTTCCGGAGCATAATCATCTGGATACTTTGTTTTCTGGTTACCTAATAATGTAATGTTTTCTGTTTCTTCCTTACTTCTTCCTGTCATATTCCATCTCCTAATATATATGAATCTATCTGTCTGTTATTTCACTTTATGCTATGCTTTTATTCCATAGCCGGGTCTTTCATTCCGTTTAATTCAAATGCCCTTGCTCTGTCTATACATGTTCCGCATCTTCCACATGGCTTTTCACCACCTTCATAACAGCTCCATGTATATTTATAAGGAACATTAAGCTCAAGTCCTTTTTTTACTACCTGCGCTTTCGATGCATTGATAAATGGAGCCACAACCTTTATCTGCTTTCCACTTCCAAGATATATGGCATCATTTATAGCAGTGTTAAACTCACTGCTGCAGTCAGGATATGCACTTCCAGCAGCATCATCTGCATGAGCACCATAATATATTTCACTACAGCCCTTTGATAATGCTATGCTGGCAGCACTTGATAAAAACAAACCGTTCCTGAACGGAACATATGTAGATACTGGCTTTCCATCTGTACCCTTAATCTGTGCATCATATGATTCCTTAGGTATCTCCTTATCAGAATGTGATAAAAGAGAACAGTCGCTATACTGGAATATTTTTGCAAGGTCAAGATAAATGTGCTCTACATTATAATACTTTACTATCTTATCTGATGCCTCTATCTCCTTTGTATGCTTCTGACCATATGATATAGATAATGCAATAACATTTTCTGCACCATACTTATCAACTGCCATTCCAAGACATGTTGTACTATCTATTCCACCACTGAATAAAACCATTGCTTTCATTGTTAAATCTCCCTCTTAATGTCTGTGTATATGTTTTTGTGTCAGCCTTCCTTATCCCTCTTGCCGTCATACAGCTATGACAGCCTTCAATAAGCACCGCCACATCATCAGTTCCTGTAACCATCTGGATAATATCAGCAATATCACTTCCGATTCTTTCCTGCAGCTGCAATCTTTTGGAAACCATATCAGCTATACGTGCTATTTTGCTAAGTCCGATTACGCGGTCTTTTGGAATATATGCGACCGTGACCTTCATATCATACATAAGTGCAAGATGGTGCTCGCAATAGCTGAAAATATCTATGTCCTTTACAACTACCATATCTGAAGCACCGCCACCAGATGCACATTCCTTATCAGCATGTTTATCAAGTGCAAATGTTTTATTGAACATTTCAGCTATCTCTTCATTGGTATAATTCATTCCCTCAAACACTTCTTCATACATTTTTGCAACTCTTTCAGGTGTATCTTTTAATCCTTCACGCTCAGGATCATCACCTAGTGCTTTGAGAATACCAGCTATATGATATTCGATTGCCTTAGTATCTATTTTTTTGTGTTTTTCCATAAAATCCTCATTTCTGCACACTGCTAACCTGTATAAAGGTCTGCATCAGCCCTTTGTATACATTAATACACTAAACTCCTCTTTTATCCGGTGCCCATATTATTTTATGCAGCTGGATCTGCATATTAACATCGTTCATAGTATTATCCTTCATAAAATCAACGATTTCTTCTGGCTCTATCATGCCAAATACCGGACTTATATAAAGATTGCATTTTCCATACAGATTGTATTTTTCTATAATCTGCTTTGTCCTCACAAGATCCTCATGGCAGCCTGCAACGAATTTGACTGTATCATTTTTGTTTAATACATTGAAATTCTCCAGCCTCATAGCCTGCTCCATGCCACTGCATGAAAGCTTATAATCCATAGTAAATGTTACATTATCTTTATGAAGCTTACGGATATTATCAAGTGGAACACTTCCATTAGTTTCTATCTCAACATTCAGGTTGTTATCTGCAAGACATTCAATAACACCTTCAATCCCATCTCTTAACAATGGTTCTCCACCTGTAAGAGTGACATTCTTAATCCCTGTAGATATAACATATTCAAGGATATCCTCCTTAGTCATCTTCTGAGCTAAAGCATCTGCCTCATTAGCCCATTTTGTATCACAATATTTACAGTTAAGATTACATCCCTTAAAACGTATAAATACCGCAAGCTGCCCGGCCTTAGTGCCCTCACCATTGATGCTTACGAACTTTTCAACGACTTCTAATACACTCATATACGCCTCCACAATTCTTTAATCGTATCTAATTCTTTTATAATTCAGCATGATTTCTGGAATCATTCCATATAAGCTGCGCTATTGGCTGGAGTTTCATACACAGTTACAGATTTCATGCTATATCCAAGCTCTTTTATCTTTTCATAAAAATACTTTGCCATATTCTCTGCTGTTGGCCTGAAATCAAGCTCAATAATCCTGAAATTCTCACTCTTTAAGGCCTCAAGTGTTGTTTCCTTAAGTGAATTCCTCTCAATAATCAGTGCATGGTCCATAGAATCTGCTATATCCCTTAAATCCTTTTTCAGTTCCCCAAAATCAACATACATGCCTTTATGCTGCAGATCATCCTTAAGCTCATCTGTCTGCACTTCTAAAACAATTCTCCATCTGTGTCCATGAAGATTACTACATTTTCCATCATATCCCGAAAGAAAATGTGCTGAATCAAAGCTTGCTTCTGTTTTTAAAATATACATATAAATAATCCTCTTTTATTAATTTTTTTATTATGGTTTTATTATACTTTTATCATTGCTTTATCATTGCTTGCAATAATTCCATAATAAACCATCATATACGCAAAAAAAGGCATAGATACTGCGTACCCATGCCTTGATATAATCGTTCTAAATATATAAGCTATTGTAATAAATATAATAGTCCTGGTTTTATTTAGAGACAGGATGGTACAAACGAACTGTCTATCTTTAATTACGTATATCTTTAATTTCCTTATAATGCTAGCAGATTATTTTATATTTGTCAATAACAACCTTATCTCTTCCTCCGTAAAACCAAACTGTTCATCAAAACGGACATCTGTGATAGATAAAACTTTAAAATTATTCAAATGGTTTCCTTTTATGCTCCGATGATTATCTTTATAAGCTTCTTATCAAGCATAATCGTCCTGTTCCATGGATTAAGTATTACACCTTCTATTTCATCCACCTTCAACGCCGCATCAAAAAGCTTTCTTATATCTGTCATAAATGTTGACATTACACTGTCTGCGCCCTTCACTTCCTCATCAAAGCTTGTAAACGCTGTCCACCATAGCTTTTCATCCGCCGTCTTCACTGCTTTTAACTTAAGTCCATAACCTTGCTGACTGCTGATTTTACCATGCTCTGATGGCTGTCCTGGCATAGGTGGTTCAACCGCTATTATGAGCTGACCATTATCATTCATACGTCTTCTTATAACAGTAAGAGTGTGTGCTAACATCTCCTCTGATGGTTCCTTCTGTAAAGCTTCTATGGCATTTTCTATGAGTTCATTGCCTGTAAGTTCATTGTCTTTTAACTCATTATTATGATTATTCTTTTTATCATTATTGTTTATAACATTATTGTCTGTAATATTATCATTTCCGCTGTTATTCTGTATATTCACTGTTTCTGCCACTTTCGATTCTCCATATAATTCCATTATAATATTCCACCTATAACACCACCTAACGTGCTATACTATACTAAATATGCTCACCTATAAGCTTCTCCATCCACACCATGTTATACCATCTGCCAAACTTATAACCACAGTCATAGAACTCACCTACGAGTCTGTAACCAAGATGTGCATGAAACATGGCACTGTTCTTATCAAGATATTCATCATCCTCTTTAGGATATGCTATACATGCATACATGTTAAGAATACCTCTGTCCTTAAGCTCTCTTTCAAGCTCGTCATGAAGAATTCGCCCTATACCCATATGCCTCATATCCTTATCCACATATATAGAAGTCTCTACACATCTGTCATAGGCTTTTCTTTCATGAAACATTCCGGCATACGCATACCCGACGATTCTTTCGTTATATAACGCCACTATATAAGAATACTTCTTTAATGTAGCTTCTATACGCCCTTGAAACTCCTCTAACGATGGCACATCATATTCAAATGTTATCGCAGTATTCCTGACATACGGTGCATATATAGAAAGAAGCTCTTTAGCATCATCCACTAGAGCCGTTCTTATATGAACCATAGGAGTATATATACCACCTTTGGCTTCAACACAGATACTGTTGCCAGATGTACTGTAACACATATTATTCATGCTATTATCTGTATTCATTATGTCTGTTCCTTATTTTAATTCAGTTTCTCGACTATTACTTTACATCTCTTTTTGTAAAAAGCAATGCCGTAAAATGTCATATATCTAACCCTGATGACTCCTTTGAATACTTAAGTTCTATCACTCAAACGCAGATTCCTCATCCCAAAAGCCAGTCGATAACATTCACAACTTTTATTCCATCATAATTTCCAAGTGAAAAACGATCCAGTGTCAGAACGATCTTTTCATAATTATCCTGAATGCTCCGTAGCGGTCTCATCTCTCTCTCAAAGGTTTCTTCCGCCGTCATATCAGCTGTCACTTGATAATAGGTAAGCACACCTTCCTTCTGTGTCACAAAATCAACCTCTGTAGAACCGTATTTTCCGATATTAACTTTGCCGCCCCTTCGTGAAAGTTCAAGATACACAATGTTCTCAATGGTAAATCCAAGATCATATCGTTTTCTTGGAAGAATGTGGTTTCTAATCCCCATATCTACCATGTAAAACTTATTGTTGACCTTTAAGAGCTGCTTTCCCACAATGTCAAATCGCTCAACAGGATAAAAAATGAAAGACTCTGTCAGTGCTTCAACATAATCGCTGACTGTGTTTTGGGATACTTTTCTGCCCGCTGAGGTCAGATAGTCGGTTATACTTTTCATAGATACCGGACTGCCGATAACGCTTGCCAGATACCTGGCAATTGTCTTTAGTAACGCAATGTCTGTGATTTTTCGTTTTCCGCTCTCTTTTTCTCTTCTTGCCTGACGCTGCTCAATATCTTTTACAATGACGGTGTTGTAGATTCCCTCTAAATACTGGTCTATTTTTTCATCCGTGCGGTTCATTACTGCCACATACGGAATTCCGCCAGTTTTCATAAACTCTGCAAATGCTTCCTCTTTAGCCATACCTGTCACCGACATATACTCGCGGAAAGAAAGCGGCAGCATCCTAATCTCTGTGTACCTTCCCGACAAAAGCGTTGCAAGCTCACTTGACAGCATATATGCATTAGAGCCTGTGATATAAACATCCACGTGGTCTCTGATATAAAGGCTGTCAACCACTTTCTCGAATGATGGAACTTCCTGAACCTCATCCAAAAAGATGTATGTCATCTTATCTGCACACAAACGCTCTTTAAGGTAGTTGTACAACTTCATATAATCTTTTAAAGGTTCGTAATCCAGATTTTCAAAATTGATAGAAATAATCTGTTCTGGTGTGACTCCATTCGCTAAGAGTCTATGCTGATACTGTTCCAGAAGTACAGATTTTCCACAACGACGGATTCCGGTCACAACTTTGATCTGCTGCTCGTCTTTCCATGCCCAAAGCTGGTCAAGATATTCTTTTCGTTCAACCATATCTGCATCTCTCCTTTTTTCTCAATATAGCATATTATACGCAGAATATCAAATTATTTTCCCATTTCGGAAATGTTTGTTTTGTTTAGCTTAATATTTTCCAATTTCATAAATATATCGGATACGAAGCACACCCCTTTTTCGGGACGTGTAACTTTTAGGTGCTGTTAGGCGTTGGAGTTGGCTTCCTTCCAAGCCTCGTATTCATCGACCAATTCTGCTGTCAAGAAGCTGTTCAATCAGCTTGTTTTATCAATATAGTAAAAACCATTCCTGTGGATTTCCTAAAAATCTTCAATTCTTTTCGGAAGTTTTAGATTCCTCATAATATATTTATCCCCTTTACAAAACCATCACCCCTATAAGCTCTTTATCAGTAGTATAGCTGATTAATGGAAAAAATACACTTTAAAGTTAATTTTATCAGTTTCAACCACATCTTGTTATTACATAAAATAGTCCATATATGCTGGTACAAGCGAGTGACCAAGAACATAAACATTTTCAATATCTTCTATATACACACAATTTTTCATTATTGACACACAAAGTTCATCTATCCTGTCCATCCGTGCTTCAAGATTCCAATAGAATTCATTTTCAAGTTGGTCAGGCTCATACGGATTACCATATATCAGTTCAACTGCCGTTATGTTCTTTTACACAAAATTTATTGATTACAGTGTATATTTATTTCATAACCAAGAGCCTTATCTACTTCTTCAATATGTTTACTATAACATCTACCATTATTTCAATACCAACTCAAATTAATTTTCATACTTTTATCAATAACATATACAATTATGTCTTCCACAAAATCTTTCATCATTATCTCTAATAAAACTATTATCAATGACCATATTGTGAAAATATTTAAATCCATTTTACATAATATTCCATCAGTAACGTAAGTAGCGAGTTCTGAATGTAATAAAAGTACTACAAACATTAACATAAAAATCATATAATATATATATAAAAACAACCTTCTTATCCGCCTCACATTTTTTCTTATTCTCCTAGCCCTTTTATATTCAAGTAATTTTTTTCTTAACCATTCATCAGAATTCTCTTTCAATATTTCATCAATATTATTATTTAATCTTATCTTATATAATAAAGTATTATTAATCGAATTATTTCGTTCTATATTTGCAAGTAGTTTCGTTATTTTATCATTAATATCTTCCAATATATCTACAATTAACTTAATAAATGATAACAAGAAAGTAGGTATAGCTATAAAAAAAGCAACCACTGATAAATCAATATTGGAAGAGAAGCTTCCATACAATACAAATAAAAATATGGCTCCAAACATAACACACGTAAATATATTCTTTCTTAGAAATATTTTATCTTTCATAATGTATCTTTCCCTTCATAATTAAATTACTATTAACTGTTATTTATATACTAAATTTAGAATTCTTTTTATTTGACGTATCTTTTTGCTTAATAAATAATCGTTTATATCTAAATATTTTTTTATATCACTTTTCCTATATCCTAAAATTAAAAGTTTAGTAATAATCCTTAATTGCTCATCATTCATACTTACGATTATGTTTTCTAACATCATATTGCTTATAGCATTTATTTCAACAGCATTCTTAAAATGATAATTATAAGTGCTGTATATTTTTTCTATATATGACATATCGTAACCATAAAGCCATTCATTATATGTTACCTGTAAATTTGACTCAAATAAATTATTACTAATACCATCTAATGACACTGAATTATAATTTGCTTTTCTTTTATAACGCCCTCTATTTCTTATTTCACTCTTAAATTTGTTCCTTAAACAAACATTCAAAAATGTATTAAATGTACATGTTCTGCTATTATCATATTCAATAATAGCCTGCCATAAAGTCATGTTTGCTATAGAATAAAAATCATCATAATCTACTTCATTAATTTTAATACCTATTAAATTCAGTATATTTTTAGTACTTCTTTTTAATAACGCCATATTATTATACAAATATACCTGCATTAATTCATTCTGATAATCAGTTAGTTTTGTCATTTTCTCCATATAATATAATCTCTATTTTCTTTACACAATCTCACTCAACCTACTCATCCTGATTCCAGCATCTATAATCTTGCATCTTTCCTCTTTTGACACCGCACCATTCTCCTCATTAACTATCTCCTGACAATGATTATAAATATCATCCTTATAGCCGGTAAAATCCTTTATAAGATAAGCTGGAATTCCTTGCCTGATCAGCTGTATAATCGCATACTTCGCCAATGCTGTTGCACATGTTGAACCTATTAATTCATTAAGAATAAAAAAAAGTTTTGTACTGTGCGGTATATTCTTACGCGGGTTACTTAATTCTATAAACATATATTGGTTAACATCTGAACCATTACATAACTCATTAATAGCTCTTGTTCTATAATCCATATATGTATCCATATTTGTCTTTAAGGTGTCCGGCAAATGAACAGAATATCCATTGATTACTATACGCCCATTAGTACTGTTATAATCCGCAGCTTTCAATTCTCTTATAGTTTTATTACTCATTCCAAAACATAATACAAGCTTACAAATCAAAGCTGATATATACGCTGAAAATGTTCCATCCCACTTTCCACTTATCAGGTCATCATAATTAGCAAGGTTAATTATCTCATTACATCTATCAACAATACGTCTTGCTGCTTCCTCATCTAATGGCATGACCTGCTTTGACTCATTAAGCTTAAGACGTTTAATTGCACTCTCACACTGTTCTTTCATCTCTGGTGCATACACTTTATTATCAAAATATATATTGGAACATATCTGTTTTGCAGAAATATATGCATAAAAGCTTTTAACTGTGGATATATACAAATCTGCTGATGCTCTATACTTAACCTGATTACGTTTGACATAAAAAATTATACTTTCAGCTACATCTTCTATTTCTAATCCCTTTAATATACTTTTATAATTAGAATCTGTCGCATTCCTCATCTCAACTAAATACTGATAAAATGAATATATCTTTTTTCGATATGCTTTTGCTGTGTCTTTATCCCACTTATCAAGAAATTCATCTATTAATTGTTTAAATAACATATATACTCCTTTTGTTTTTGCGATTATTTTATTATTTCATCGTTTTTATTCTTAATAATAATTCATCTTCTAACAAATGTAAATATTGTCAGAAGATGAATTATCAAAATTTTACATGATGCTTCGCATCGCAGACACATCGGTTAAAACATACATTATTAGTAAAGGAGGATTGATGAATACATATAACAATTTAATAAATAATCTTGATGAACTGGAATTATTAAGATTCAAGGAAAATATAGACACATATCTGGATATGATTGCAGATGGAGAAAAAACAGCTCTGGATGCTTTATGTGAACTTACAGACAGTGAAATTGATTTTAGAAAACAGCAGGCAATAACAGGCTGTGTAAAGGTAGCTAATTTCCCATTTTTAAAGGAGATTAGTGAATTTGATTTCAATTTCCAGCCATCACTGGATAAGTCCAAAATCATGGATCTTATGACACTGCGATTTATAGAAAATGCTGAGAATATCATATTCTGCGGAACTCCAGGAGTAGGCAAAACCAATCTTGCGGTATCCATCGGAATAGAAGCTGCAAATCACAGATACTGTGTATATTTTATAACATTTCAGGATTTAATATCACAACTGAAAAAAGCAGCTTCAGAAAACAGACTTGAGACAAGAATCAAGTGGTTCTGCAGATACAAGCTGCTGATAATAGATGAACTTGGTTATCAGAAGATGGATGTTGATTCAGCCAATCTGTTCTTTAATCTCATAGCAAAACGATACGAAAAGCTGTCAACAGTAATAACAACTAACAGTCCATTTTCAAAGTGGTCTGATATATTTCAAGAGCCAGTACTGACTAACGCTTTGCTTGACAGACTGCTGCATCACTGTTCTGTGATAAACATAAACGGACCATCATACAGACTAAAGGATCAGATGCAATACATGATTGAGAAAAATTAAAATACAAAAAATATCATATAAGCGTGTAGGTTTTTCTACATTCTTATATGATAAAAAAGCTACATTTTTATATTGACATTTGCATAAACACCATATCCAAAAATCAGTATATTATAACTGGTAGAAAAAAATCAGAGCAAAATATATAAATACTTTTAAAAGGCAAATATTAATTGACAAGTTAAATGAGTCTCTGTAAAATTGACCAATTTTTAGATTTAACCAAAAAGGGCTCTACTATTTTAATATTTATAAAACTCCATGCTCCTTAATTTTGGGGGTGACTGTTCTTTAAACACACAACTTCATCCCACTTTTTATCGCCTTCCTGTATATAATCAAGCTCATAGTAAATATACAAGAGTAGAAATTTTGTAAATCGCAGTTTACTACTTTTTAAGGCTATATTTTATTTATCGCTTACGTTTATTACATCAAGTTAAATGATATGTTTACAGTAATTATTTACAGTAAATCCATATTATTAAATAAATCTAATTATCTTTCATTTTATTTTTTATTTGAGTCGTACTAATACCTTTTGTATATGGTAAATATTCAATTGATGCCCCATATTCAGCAAACTGTTTTTCAGTTTTCAAATATCTTTCTGATCCTTTCCAATCATCACCTGAAAATAAAACATCAAACTTAAATTTTTTAAGAGCCAATATTTTATCATTTGTTTCTTCAATCGAAACTAATTCCGCAGTGTCTACAACTTTCAATGCATTAATAATCCGCACTCTTTGGTCTTCTGAATACACCGGTTGTTTCTTTTTAATTTCAGTAACATACTTATCATCACAAACTCCGACAATAAGAATATCACACATTTCTTTACATCTCTCTAATAAATTTAAGTGTCCAACATGAAATAAATCAAAAACACCGCATGTGTAACCAATATGATATTTTTTCATTTACCTATCCTTCCTATAATAATCTCCTGTAATAAAATAACTATTAATTATAAAATCTTTCTATTTTTTTATTTTAATCTTTTAGCCTAAAACGTAAGCGACAAATAAAATATATCCTTAAAAAAAGCAGCAATCTGTGGCTTCACACAATTGCTGCTTTCTTCGAATTTTTACAATAAGTTATTTATAATATTTCGAAATTTCTACTATAAGTTATCTTAATAAATCTATTTTACATTTTTATCTTATGACATAATACTATTAATTTGACATCTATCATTTACGAAATCAAATTTGGAGATTATATCCTGAATTTATAATAAAACTTTTTCTATAGAAAATTTATATTTATACTTAAAATTTATGTAATATAATATGTATCATTAAGTTCATCATCTGTAAAACAATTCAATAATAACATACTAAGTACAAACATGTATTATGCATTAATAATTATAAATTTTCATCAATATATGCCTTAAATAAATGATGAGAAACACGCTTGTCTATTGGCGGTAATTCCATATAATTTTGATAAAAACAAGTCAACCATCTATCCCAACCAATAGGAGCCTTATAATTTTTCCCTTCAAAATTCACTTCTACATATTCATCAAATATTTCTTTAGGAGCTTTAATTTTTGTAACACATAAAAAATTCCCTACCCAATCTGTTTCTTTATACATGTATTTTTTCGAATTTTTAACAATTTTTCTACAAAAAAAACAAGGTGATATTTTTGAACATATTTTTTTAATAGTATTTTTTACAGGATTTAATTTATCTACATTATATAATTTTGTTTTATATAATAGAAAATGATAAATTTTATTATAAAAATCTCTTTTTTTATACATTTTATTTATTATTTTATCATCATTCGGTGCATTATCATATATAAACACATCTATATTTACAGACAACTTTACTCCTTGTTCATTAGGCTCATATAAAATTGTATGTGTATCTAATACTTTACCAAAAGGATATGGGAAATTTTTATTATTCTCTATCGAATATACCTTATATCTCTCATTTTTCTCATTAAATTTCTTCAAAAAAATATCATAGTCTTTTCTTAACATTCCAATATCAATATCATCATCCCAAGGAATATATCCACCATGCCTTATAGCTCCTAACAATGTACCGCTATCCAACCAATAATTAATATTATTTTCCCTACAAAATGTATCTACAACATCTAAAATTTCAATTTGCGTTTTTTTTAATTCGTCTAATAAAATTTCTCTCATTTTCTATCCTCCATTATTACTACTCTTAATAAAATCTATATTTTATTTTCGCCATAATTTTTGTTTTAAACTTTTTATAGGCAACATAATTTCCTTATAATATAGCAATATTAAAATTGCAAAAAATATTATTTCAATCAAATACATTATAAAACCTGTCTGCACACTTAAAATTACAAATGTCTGAAAAAAAAGTATAGTATAAGATATTATATCTCGTTTTAAATGTAACTCTATATGTAGATATTTATTCATATAAAATAAACGGATTATCCAAACAATAATATAAGAAATTGCAGTCGAAACTGCTGCACCAATTGGTCCCCATATATAAACTAAAATAACATTTAATATAATATTAATAACTGCACCAACTGTTGTCGATTGGGCTAAAATTTTTGCTTTTTTTAATGCAGAAAATATTCCCCCTATATAGCTGGAATTAGCTCCAAATACAATTGATATTAATAAAAAAGGAACATATTTCCATGCTTTATAAAAATCATTGGAATATAAAATTCTAGCAAAAAATTTATCACTAAAAATAAAAAAACTACAAGCAACTACCATCAAACAATTATAACCATTATACATATTAGAAAAAAATCCATCTTTATCATCTGAATCAAATTCTTTAACAGCTGATAACGTCCATGCTTGTGTAAAAATAGATTGCAAAATATTTAAAACAGAGGGGATTTTATATGCAACTGAATAAATTCCATTGGCTGATGTGCCACATAACCATGTTACAATATAACGATCTGAGGCATTAGTAATCCACCAAGCGATAGTATTTGCTATTAAAGGGCAACTATATTGAAGCATTTCTGTCTGCGTGTCTTTATTATCTTTTTGTTTTTTCAGATAATTATATATTTTTGTCACATATATTAAATATAATACTTGAGACAAATTCCCTATAATACTAGATAAAAAATACCCCATCAAGCCAAATTTAAAAACAACCAAAAATAATATATTTAACCCAATAAAAATAACAGATCCTAATACACTTGCTATAGATATCTCAGTTATTTTTTCACATCCACGTGCAAATGATGTCATAATCCCAACAAGTGCTTGAAAAATATACATAAAAATAAAAACGACTATATATTCATTAAATATTGGAAATATATTAAATATTAAATTCGCACCTGAAAACACTAATAATAATAATAAGCCCTTTACAAAAACATTTAAACTAATCGTAACAATTTTCTTTTTATCATAATTTTCATCTAATGAAAAACGAATTGTAGCATCTTGAATATTTAAAGTTAGAATAGGTATTAATAAATAGACCGTTGTATTAAATAAATCATATGTTCCATATTCTGATGTAGATAATATACTGGTGTATAGAGGTACCAAAAAAAAGCTCAGTATTTTTGTTGCAAAATTACTAATTGCTAAAACACCAATATTCTTTGCCAAATATCTATAATTAGCCATTATTTTTCCTTCTTATTCTTTCTTCATAATATATTTTAAGATATTTTTTTTGTACTTGTTTTAGAGTTCCCCTTGAAAATTTAAATATTTTTTTTGCTAACAAACTAACTATAATTGAACCGATAAATGTTAAAAATACCGTTAAAATATATGATGTATATCCATATCCTAATATATATATACCATTTAATTTTTCAATAATTCTATATACAAACATATGACATAAATATATTTCTAAAGATATTTCAGCAATAAAATTTAAAACTTTATTATTCAATATAATACTTTCAACACTAATTGCATAAAGTATCCACATACAATAAAGACTTAAACATATGAAAGGTTGTGCCCAATTCGTTATTTCCGACCAATTAATTAAAACTATTATTGTTATTATCAAAATGAATATTAAATAAATATTTTTTATATTTTTTATAATTTCAGTTATTTCATATCTATAAAGATAAATTAAACCACCAATGCAAAAAAACATAGAACAAAACAAAAAATTAGTATGTTTTTGGTATCCTTCTATAACATGATTAAAATTCAAAAAATAAAACTGTTCACTTAAGTTATAAAAAATACAAATACCTAATGTTATCCATGCACTTTTTTTATTTCTAATTAAAAAACAAAAAAAAGGAAACAACATATAAAACAAAAAAACAATTCCTAAAAACCAGCCTACCCCCACTACTGAAATACTCGCATTCGGCAATAATGCAAAAGCAAGTGAAATATCTGCAATAGCTTCAATAATAGAATTAATGTTAAAGTTAGCTATACAATCCATTAAAACCATTAAAGTGAAAAAAGGTAGTATTTTCCTATATCTTTTTTTATAAAATTCTACAATTGAAATTTTTTGTTGTAAAATTTTGTCATAGTAACCACAACACAAAGAAAATCCACTTATAATCATAAATAAATACACCAACCATTTTAATGCTCCTATTCTAATATAAACAACATTATCTATTTTTATGTAATGTGAATTTTCTAACACATGCATTGCTAAAATTGCAATCGCTGCATATGCTCTCATTCCATTTAATGAATTATATTTTTTTTGCATATTTAATAACCAACTCCTGGTAAATTTCATTCATGTCAGAAACACGTTTTGACCATGTATAACTGTTTCTAATTTTATCAAATGCTTTTTCCCCCATATCTAATCTCATAGATTCATTTTCTATAAGCATTTTCAAAGCTATCGAAAAATCATAAACAACCTGATCTTTTGATTTAATATCAACCAAAATTCCACAGTCATTTTTTACTATATCTTTAACACCATTTTGTTTTAAAGCTATTATAGGCAATTTATTAGCCATAGCTTCAAACACAGCTGTTCCTGTTGTCTCTCTCAATGATGGTAAGCAATATATATCCGCCTTTTCATACTGTTTTTGCATTTCTGTAAACGAAATATTACCATGAAAAACGATTCTATTCTCAAGTTGATATGTTTTCACTTTTTTTTCTAACATATGCCTCTGCTCTCCATCTCCATAAATATCAATAATATATGGAGATTCTGTATTTAATTGACTAACCGAATCAATTAAAAGTTCAACTCCTTTTCTATAAATTAACCTTCCAGAAATCAAAACATGTACCACTTTCGAATTCCCATGAGAAAGTGTTTTTCTTTCGTTTAAATATGAATCATTTATTCCTAATTCTGTTAATTTATGAATTTTGTAAAATTCTTTCTTATTAATGTGCCTCTTAATTACATTCTCTGTTTCAATATTGGAACAATAAATTAAATCCGCATGTGCTAATGCCTTTTTATAACTTGGCAACAAAATCAAACATTGATTCATTATAGAACGTAGTTTTTCATTTTTCTCATGACCCTTAATATAATTTAATAAACATTTTGGAGTTTCTTGTGCTCCTCCAACTGGCCCAAAAATAAATGGAAGTTTTAATTTCCAAAGATATCCTGGAAATCTAAAATCGGCAATCGAAACTACATGTACAACATCAAATTTTACTAATTTATGCAATTTTTTTGCTTTTTTATATGCAGCCCTTTGCCATATAAAATATTGACCAACAACTGCTAATTGTCTATTAAATCTATAAACAATCTTTCCGAAAAACTGAGAACTTTGTATATATATAAAATGAATATTATTATATCCATCTATGGTATTTTCCAAAAAATATTTATCAATATATGCTTTATGATCAATACGAAGTAACACATAGACCTGATTAATCTTAGCCATATTACTTACCCATGACCAACCAACATATGGATCTGAACCTAATAATGGATTACATTCAAATGCCGATAATAATACTTTCATTAATCTTCTTTTCCTTTCATTTTTTTAGAAATAAAGTTCTCTTTTTTTTAGTTATACTTGATAAGTCTCCACTAATCAAAGCTATTAATAAAAAGAAATATGAATTAAAACTAATCTCTGCAAATGAGCAAAAGAAAAATCCCATTAAAAAAACAGCAACTAATTGATTTTCTATATTATTAAAATAAGTGCTTCCATCTTTCCAAAAACTATATAACATAAATATATATGGAATTAAGCCAATTAGTCCTGTTTGAGTAATTACATCTAGAATACCATTTTGTGCATTCAAATATCCCAGCCTAGTATTTCTCATTATAATTGAATTATCATATCCTTGCCCAAGCCAAATATCACTTCTCATTATTTTTAGAAAAGAACTGTATATTTCAACACGTCCTGTCATCATACTTGAGCGATGTAATACATTAGTAACAAAATATTGAACAAATGAATTATTAAATAAAACATTTGAAAATATCATTATACATGTAATTACTAATACAATTGTAATTAACATCCATGGTTTAACTTTTATAACAATTTTTCTACATGCAATTAAAATTGCTGATATAAATATACACGCAATACCCGTCGAACAATTTACTCTTATGCATATATATATTCCAATCATAAATGGAAATAGAAAAGCTATTATACGCCTTTTTTGTTTTCTTATAACATATAAACACAACCAAGTATAAAACATATAAAAAGTAATAAATTTTCCACCAAACCAATAAGTAGCACCTTGCCACCCTTGATTATATAATCCATTAGGTGCTACAATTACTGTGATAAAATTGACACAAGAAAAAAATGTAAACAAAACATAAATTGTTGAAAATAATTTTTGATTTTTATACTTAAACATATATTTCACTGCAAAAAAAATTGTCAATATTCCTAACAAGTACACGACTGAACGAAACATTCTTGTTATATCCTTTGAATACTTAAATGTAGAAAAAAGCAAAATAACTCCCCATATTATATAACCAATAATAGGAGCAGTAACTAAATCAAAACCTTTTCTTATGCAAAGCAAAATTGTTACAATATAAATAATAAATTGTGCTATGTATATTATATGTATAAGCTGTGCTACATGATTACTTCTATAAATTAGACCATTAGGTAAAAAAGTCAAAATAATAGAAAGTATAAAAAATATTTGAATATACGATAGTCTAATTTTTTTTTCTATCATCTACATACCTTTCCTGTCACTATTTTTTTGCTCATTCAATAATTCTCTCGTATATAACATTATATTTTTTTCAAATACTTTTTTTGTGAAATTATCTATATACAATTTCCTTGCATTTTTATTTAATGTTTTATTGTTTTTATTCTTCCAAGACAGTTCCATTTTTTCGCATAATGAATCTATGTCAGATTCTAGATACGAATACCCATTGTATCCATCTTTTATCATATAATATTGTCCTGTTCCTGAGCTTACAATTACATTTTTTTTAAACATAAGACATTCTGTTACTACTACTGGCAATGGGTCATCAATAGAACAACAAATCAAAGCATCAATTTGTCTATATAACATAGGAATATTTTTTCGTTCAACACGAGGAATATATTTTATATTAGGATATTTTTTTACTTCATTTATAAATTCTACATAATAAGAATCATCTTTATTTAATGGTTCTCCAACAAATAACATCTTACTTTTTTTTCTTATATTTTCTGATAATTGATTATAAGCTTTAATAGCAAATATTTGGTTTTTACGACTACATATAGCTCCCATTACCAAAAAAACATATTCTTCTCCGTTTTTTTTATCTATAAAAGAATTATCATTTTCATTCATATCATCTATACCATAATAAAGCATTCGTGAGTCATATTGAATTTTATATTTTTTTAATGTAGCAACTGTTCTATCGCTCACTGTTAAAACCATTATATTAGATGACAACTTACTTGGCATATCCTGTGCAATTGGAGCAATATAAGAATCAGCTTCATGAAGCCACCAAATTGTTGGAATATTATGCATTTCAAATTTTTGTATCCATTTATACATAACAGCTGTATTTACAAGTGCAAATTTAAAATTACATTTAAATATTAGTTTTGAAAACATTTTACAATTTCTTGGAGAAATCCAAACGTCAAGATTTTCATTTTTACAAACCTTAACCAAATCCCCATAAAATTCTGTATATATAACTACATTATAACCCTTTTTTTTATAAATCTTGGCTGCTTCCAAAAGCACTAATGGTGCACCCCCATACCCCATACCATTTGTCACAAGGATACAAGTATTCTGCTTTTTTTTACATCTAAATACTAATATTAAAAAAAATGTATGTAGTGATACTAAAATATCTCTTGTAAACTTTATACTTTCCTTAACTACTCGCATTTTATTTTTCTTATTTCTCCAACTCTCCATTTGCTAATAAAGCATTCTTAATTGCCTCTAAATATCCATATTGATATTTTTCATCAGGTTCAAGATATCCACATTCAGCCCATTCATTCCAGGCTGTTACAAAAAGAAAATCTGAATTATATATATTTCTAGCTCTCTTTACCTGCTGTATCATATACTTTTCAAATTTTTCAGGAGTTGCACCATCATAAATTTTAGCTTGACTACCTCTTCTAGGTGAATTATCAAAACCTACGAAAGCACCCGGCACATTTTTTTTACTTTCTGGTTTTCTTTTTAATATTGCTTCCCATGCTTTGTCATAACTAAGTGGTTTATTTTTATTAAAAAAGTTTTCACCATAATGCAATAAATCTATACCAAAATGTTTACCCACCCAATTTGAAATATTTCTACGAATAGCTTTCAAATACTTATGTTGATTTGCATACATATCTCTGTATGCATAGAGTGGTTCAAACTCAATATTCATATCAAAACGACTGTCATCTTTATCTTTTTGTAAATCAAAATCAATGTTTTGATATGCAAAACAAAAACCTTTCTTAAACCCCTCTTCTTTAGCGAGCTTATTCCAATAATCCAACATTTCATTTAAACATCCTACAATTTCTGGTCTATACAAAACAAACAATGGTCTACCATCTACCATTATATAACGCTCATCTTTGAAAAAAGGTAATAAATAATCAAAATGTTCTTTCCACTCTTTTTCTCTACCATAATTTTGTGGAATCAAAACTTTTTTTGCATCTCCAACCCAAGCTTTTGTCCATGGCTCATTTGCCCAACAAACACAAAAAGGTAAATCAATTTCCTTATTTTCAAGCATTTGTTCCATAGGTTTTTCTAATAACATATGTCCACTAAACCAATAATGATAGTAACAAAAGCCATATATACCATATTTTTTTGCAAGATTTACTTGCCATTTTTTTACATTATCATCCAATAAATTATAATAATTATTGCCTAATGGAACACGCGGCTGATAATGTCCTTCATATAATGGCTGTGATTTTTTTACATTAACCCATTCTGTAAATCCATCTCCCCACCATTCATCATTTTCTGGAATATTATGAAACTGTGGTAAATAAAAAGCGATTATTTTCATGATTTATATTTCTCCAATTTTATTATTATTAATTTTACTTCCATCTATTAATTTTTTTATATACAATAGGCATTATCGGTCTTGCAAATTTATACATAAATAGAGCCACTTTCATTTTTTTTCTTATATATGAATCTCTCATAAGAAATTTCCAATTTGATTTTAATAATAGCTTACTTTCTTTAATTTCAGATTTAAACATTCCATTTCTTGGTGCGTTCATATAAATTCTAAATGCTGCTGCTGCTTGATAAGATCTAGATGCATTTTGTAATTTTTCACTTCTAACAGACATATATTCTGATAACTGATTACAAATTATTAAAATATCGCAATCTTTTTTTGAAAAACTCTTTGTTGTAATACTTCCCTCTCTATGCATATACCCATATAATTTTGCATTTCCATATACGATTTTTTTTGTTTTATCAAAAACCTTATACATTATGGCACTATCTTCAAAAAGCATCCCATATGGAAAAGAAATATCATTAAAACATTCTCTTTTATATAATTTCCCCCATGCTGCTACTAAAAAAGATTTTTGATATAACATTTCAACAATTGCTTCCTCAGGTTCGAATACTTTTCTAAATGTTTCTTCCTCAAAATAACATTTTTTGTCAGGATAACAATGAACAGGATCACATATTGCAATATCCGCAGAATTATCTTTAAGCAAATTCAACAAATACTCTACAAAATCATAGCTAACCATATCATCACTATCAACAAACATTATGTATTCACCACTTGCTTGCAAAATTCCTTTATTTCTTGCATCTGAAAGTCCTCCATTTTCCTTATGAATCACTTTCACTCTCTTATCAATTTCTGCATAGTGATCACACATTTTTCCACTAAAATCTGTTGAACCATCGTCTACTAAAATAATCTCAATATTTTTATAAGTTTGCTTTAAAATACTTTCCATACATGTTTCTAAATATCGTTCAACATTATATACTGGAATAATAATACTTATAATTTTATTCATCTCCATGTTATTTCCTTTTATATAATTTTTTTTAATACTGGCAAATGTTTCATTATTTTAGTTACTACATAAGAAAATACTAAATTAATAAATACAAGCATTATTCCGGTTAGAACAAATTTTTTAGTAAACGGATTGAATTTCAAAAATTTATATACCATATTAATAAAGACCATATGAACTATATATATTCCAAATGACTTATCTCCAATCTCTAATAAAATCTTATTAAATTTTATATCCGTACTAATCATATTCAATAAGGAAAATATTGAAAATACTTGTGCTATAACAATCACTGAATCATATCCAAATAAAACATTTAGTGGAATTTCTAATTGAGCCCATACTACAGTTGCAATAATCAAAATTGATGATGAAACTATTAACAAAATTATATTAAATTTTATATTTTTTCTAAGCATTCCTCGATTCCATGCTACTCCCATCAATAACCAAAATGGATAAATTGTATTAATATGACAATAAAATCCCAAATCTATCCCTACAATTTTTGTCAATTTAAATACAGCTTCAAATAAAAACAAAACAAAAAGTATGTATCTAACTTGTACATCAGAAGCATAATTAGCTATAATTTTATATATAGGTAATAATACATAAAGTCCTATAAGACAATAAATATACCACATATGTGCCCATGTATCCCCTGTAAAAACATTTAATAATGCATGTGGTATTTGCATTATTGTAATTGTTCTAGAATTAAAAAAACACTCTACCCATGAAAAAATAAAACCAAACGTAAATAATACTACTAACATTCTACTGATATATTTTTTGTACAATTTCTTTATTGATATTTCCCTATTAGGATTCAATAACAATGAGCCTGTCATCATCAAAAAACACGGTACTGCCCACCACATTAAATTCATCACAATTCTATAAAATATATTTTCAACTATAGTAGCCGTATTTCCAAACTGTAATAATGCTGAATAAAATGTATGTATAGTAATAACTGCAACGATTGCAAATGCTCTTATATATTCAAATTGTTTATTCATATTCTTTTTTTTAGTCTGCATATTTCATTTTTCCGTTAGATTATTTAATATAACTCTATGTTATTCAAGAACACATCTTCATACTGTCCACAAATCTTATCCCACGTATACTCTTCTGCTACGCGCTTTTTAGCCTTTCGACCCATTTCTGTAATTTCATCTATACTCATCTGATCCGCTTTATCAATGAGTTTTGCAAGACAACCAGAATTGCGGCTCCAATACAAAGCACAATCATCTGCTACTTCTTTGTTGAAGCCAACATCAACCAATAAATTCAAATCAGTACTTCCAAGAGCTTCTATAAGTGATGGATTAGTTCCACCAACTGTGTGACCGTGGAAATACGCATAAGCATTTTCACGAATCTTTTTCAGTAACTCCTGATCATAAACTGTACCAACGAACTTAATTCTCTTATCACTCTTAAAATGAAGTTTTTCTTCCAACTCATTTAAAAATTTGTCATTTACATTTGTGATAATAGCAAAGTCTTTTTCACTCTTGCTTTTCATGAATTCCCTAATCATAACCTCAAAAGAGTTCTCTGGCACAAAGCGACCTACAACAAGGTAATAATCCTTCTTTTTCAGACCTTTTTCCTTGTACCAATTCACCAACTTTTCGTCATCATCAGCCAGCTTGCTGAGTGTCAAATCTGCACCATAAGCAATGAATGTAGTTTGGGGATTTCTACCTTTGATTCCTTTTCCGTCATAACATTTATGAATATACTTTTCGATATTCACAGAATCACAGATTGCAAGATCACAATATTTAATCATCATCTGCTCAGAAATCTTCCAGTACTTTCGAATCGGTGCTGGCCATTTAGCTCTCATCCACTCATGCCCATCCGGGTTTAGATAAACTATGCCACCCAATCTGTGAATTTTTTTATAAAAATGGCTGGCAAAAGGTCCGATACGACATGCCATTATATAAACGATAGGATGTTGAATGTGATTCTTTTGAATATGTTCATAACATGCCTTTAGTGCAGCAACATCATAATAAATTGCCTGTGCAGATCCAATCTGAGGAATGTTTATCTTGAAACAATGAGCATTATGTAATTCAAATTCATGATCATTAATTTTAGTTACACCCTCAAATTTACTTTCATCCATGCATCCGTCACCATTAGCCTTGCATGCAACATGATATTTAATATTTTCTTTATTTTGATGATATTCTGTCAACTTATAGACAAAAGTTTCATAGCCTCCGTAGGCTCCTAAAGATTTTGCACCTACAAGATACACATGCTGTACATCTTTATTTGAATCCATTTCTCTATTCCCATCCTAACTCTTCATGTTATTTATCAATCTACACCTTCTGCACTATCTCCAACCCCACACTCACATTTATCTCCTGCTCGAACATCTCTGCATTAAGTACCGCTATCCTCTTGTGTCTGTCTATCTTCTTTATATAAGCTTCCATTCCCACAAGTGGTCCGTCTTTGACTATCACCCGGTCGCCTTCGATTATTCCTGTTGATACAGGTATCTCATAAGCTTCGTTAACCATAGCCCTAAACATAGCTTCCTTACCTGGTTCTATAGATATGAAGTCTTTTCCTTCCCTGCCAAGTATCTTAGTAAGCTCAGGTACATTCTTTAGTTGTTCGTATATATCACTGGGATTGTCTGTGTCGATAAACATATATCCTGGAAACATGATTTTCTTTTCCTTATGCCAGGCTCCATAGTATCTTTTGGCTCTGTCGAATCTGATTATGAATATGTCTGTATATGATTCTTTGTTTAAAAGTTTTCTGCACATATCTCTGGCTGTTTCTTCTCTGCCAGTTGCCACCTGCACTGCATACCACATATCTGCTGCTCATCCCTCTCTTCGCCTTTATCTATATCCACATTTCCATTTACATATTTTTTTAACCTCATATGCATGGCTTATACTATGTATAATTTCCTTTATCATGGTTTTAGAGTTGGCTTCGCCATTCCACGGCAAATAAGCATTTAACACACATCTTTTAAGATATGTCTTATACCTCATCACCCCGGATTATTTCTGATACTATGTCCACCCATACTGCTGCCGTGACAAAGCAACGTGCCATCAGATAAAGCTTCATGTTTGTTTTACTTTTTTACGTTATCGCACAGTCTTATCTCTATGTGTTTATCTAGTGCCGAAGCATACTTTTCAAGCACCATAAGTGTTGGAATACGTGTTCCTGTCTCGAATCTTGCAAGATTATAAGGAAGTATGCCTGTTATATCTGCTACATCCTTCTGTGTAAGATTCTGACGCTCTCTTTCATCTACAAGCTCACCTATAATCTCTGTAGATAATCCTTTTAAGTTTTCCTGGATAGCCTCCTGGAACTCTTCGAGCCTTTTCTTTCTGTAATCGCGTTCGATTATGTAATCTTCTCTGTTGATTTGCATAATATTCCTCATTTCTGCGCCTTTTTTGCTATATTTGCTTGTGTCAAACCAGCGCAGACACATATACCTAGTGTGAATTCTCCACACTGCCTCAATTACAATTTTTTGATTCTGCCTGACTGCTTGCAGCTTATTAAGTGCTTTTTAACTCATTGTCGGTACAACGTAATAAATATTATGTTGTTTATTAGGATTGCTTATATGGATTAACCGCCTGAGATGGCGTATGATTAGACATATTTATATATAAGTAGTTCATTATTAATATGAAAGAACTCATATAATATACAAAATGTAGTCTGTAATAATGTGGATTTAACATCTTAATAATGTCGAAATATTGTATTTTTATGTGAAATATGTATTATTTACTTGCTATATCATTAATGATGTGCTATCATCTGTGAAGATTCTGTGATAATACAACATAATATTTATTATGTTATCCACCCCTTCTATTTATTTTGTTCATTTTTTGCTCATTATTTAGTATTCACCATCCGATATCTCCCTGTCCTTGTTTATATCTCGTGCCTATTATCATATTCATTTTATCCAGTTGTCTTTTATGCTCCCTCCCTGTGGACTTTATATATATTCTTGTTGTATCAATACTGCTGTGTCCTAAGACATCTGCAAGCTTTGCTATGTCATTTTTTATCTTATAGAAAGTTCTGGCAAAAAGATGTCGCATGTTGTGTGGAAATACTTTATCAGCACTGACACCTGCCAGCCTGCATATGTTTTTCATCATCCGCCATACATTGCTTCTGTTTACTGGATTGCCACTAGATGTTACAAATATACTTCCATGTGTAATATATTTTTTTCTGACATACTCTTTTAGAAGCTTAAGCAGCTCGCCAGGATACAGTATTCTTCTTGCTTTTCCTTTGTTATGAATATCTGCCATGCCATATTTAAGGGATTCTACTGTTATATATCTTAGTTCGCTTATCCTTATTCCTGTGCTTCCAAGTGTTTCTATTATAAGTGCAAGTCTGTCATCACCTTTTTTATATGCTGTCTTTACAAGCTTTTCGTATTCGTTCATTGTTATTTCTTTATTTTCTGGTATGAAAACAGCTCTCTGCACTTTTATCATCTTCACTCTTATATCCATCCAGCCCATCACTTCGCAGAAATGATTCGCTGCAGCAAGATAAGAGTTTATGCTTGATATCCTGTACCTGCCACATTTTTCAAGATATTCCTTGTATTCAAGAAGCATTTCCTTACTTATACTTTGCCCGTGTGCATATATCATCAGCTTTTTTATATCTCTTATATACTTTTCTATTGTCTGTATACTTTTTTCATTTCTTATAAGTACCCTTTTAAAATATTCTATTGATTCAGTATTTATTATTCTCTTTTCTGTTTCTTCTGTTTTTTCTGCTCCTCCTGTTCCTTTAAATACTGTATTTTTCAAGCTTCTTTTCTCCAAATATTCTCGATTTCCGTTTTTTCCCATTTTTCCATTTTCACTCCATTTACTTACACATTTAATACTTGATTCTGCCCATATTATGCTGATATATTCCTTAATACATATATGAACTGTTTTATTATAATGTGTATTTTATATGATATATATCAATTTATGTATCATGTATGATATTGATGGGAATTTATTTTTTATCTCTTCACATTTTCCTCACACTTTTTCCATATCCCTGTCACATTTTTCCTCTAATATAACAATTGTTGAAGGACATAAGAACTGCTACATGATATAAGGTTGCTGACTAATATATGTTCCTGTATCTTTCAACGATTGTATTTTAATAATACTTTTTCATAAACGATTACTTGTTAAACCTCCCTATACTTAACAGGTATCACTTTCTCCTTAAGCACAATACCCCATAAGAAAACGTCCTCCCAAGCGTTTTCTTATGGGGTATTGTTAATTTATTATTACATTTCCAATTGTTATTATTTTTTCAATACTGCTTATTATATATTTTATAGATACTATTATTGCAGTCTGCTAAGATCCAGCCTGTATATGTTATCTTTAAGTTGTTCATTTTCCAGGAACATTATCATATATATTGGCATATACACACGTTTACCATCCACCTCTATGTTTCTGTCTGAGAATATATATGCCTCTTTAATATTATATTCTTCATTGCACAGCACGTTATTAAGTGCTGAATGTTTCTTATAATCTTTACCTGATTTGATTTCTAAAGGAACGACTCTGCCATCAAGTTCAATAACAAAGTCTAGTTCTCCCTGTTTTTTACTATTAAAATAATATTCTTTTAATCCCTTCGCCATGAGCTCCTGTGCTGCTGCATTTTCAAAAAGTGCTCCGTTATTAATAGCTTTATCCTTATTAAGAATAGCTATTTTTACCTGGTTGGAATAACGGCTTGTAAGCAGTCCTACATCTGAGCAGAATAGCTTGAACAGATTTCTGTTTTCACTTATCACAAGTGGTAACTTAGGTTCATTAATATTATATACAGGTATAACCACTCCTGCATCCTTAAGCCATAAAAAATCATTTGCCACTCTGTCATATGACATGCCTTTTCCTATACAGTTTAACTGGAATCTTTTATTTTTCTGATCCAATTGTCCTGGCATGGCATCATATATTTCCTGCAGCTTCAGTTTATATCTTATCTCGTATTTACTAAAATCTGTTTTATACAATCTTATAATTTTTTCGTGAACCTCTGCAACCTTCGCAAGATCATTTGTTTTCAGATATACATCAACCGCCTCTGGCATACCTCCTATTATAAGATAAAGATAAAAGACATCCATCATCTTTGAGTGTATGAATTCATCTACCCATTATTTCTGTTACTGCACTAAATTTTTTCTAATTTTCCAACCTTAATATTGTGGTTTTTTAATATTTTCAGCCCTTATATTACTTTATTTTTCAATTTTTCCAACCACATATTACTATATTTTTCAATTTTTCCAACCATATCAACACTTTCTCCTTAAGCACAATACCCCATAAGAAAACGTCCTCCCAAGCGTTTTCTTATGGGGTATTGTATTACTTTACTGTATTTATATATTTTCTACTTTTTTCCGCAGCACTTTTTATATTTCTTTCCTGAACCACATGGACATGGATCGTTAGGATATTTCTTTCTTTCAGATTTTACTGCCTTACCGCCTAATCCATCCGGATACATCGTTGTAGATATAGTGTCCGCATTTGCTTCCAGATCTACTGTCATCCCATATGAAGCATATTATCAAGCTTTGCAAACACATCTCCCATGGAGCCAGTGTATTCTATATCGTTTTGTGCATCCAGCTTAAAGTCAAGAGGTTCTCTGTTAAGTACAACCAGATGACTTCCTTTAAAGTCCCATACAAGTCCTGCCGCAGGATATACCTTAAGTGATGTTCCTGCCACTATAAACATATCTGCCTCTTTTATAGCTTTAACTGCACTCTCGTATGCACCTGCTGGAAGCTGCTCACCATATAATGTTACATCAGGACGGACTATTCCACCACATACTGTACAGTGCGGTACTGCTTCTTTACTTTCATATATATAATCTGATGGATATTTCTTTCTGCACTTCTCACAATAGTTTCTTGTTGTAGCACCATGAAGTTCTATAACATTTTTACTGCCAGCCAGCTGATGAAGCCCGTCTATGTTCTGCGTAATCACAGCTTTCAGTTTTCCCATTTTTTCAAGCTCAGCCAGTACTTTATGTGTTATATTGGGCTGAATTCCTCTTGCATCCATCTTCTGTCTGTAGAATTCAAAGAACACTTTAGGTTTATGATGAAGGCATTCTGCACTAAGAAGATACTCTGGTTCATACTTATCGAATTCAACGTCATGCTGGTTGTACAAGCCGTCTTTACTTCTGAAGTCAGGTATTCCTGATTCTGTTGACACACCAGCTCCACCAAAAAATACTATATTTTCTGATTCCATTATAAACTCATATAACCTGTCAGCAGCTTGTGATGCACGAAGCAGCTCTTGTGCTCTTTTATATTCCTCTTCTGCCTTTTCATATTCATCTTCTGAATACTTTGTAATTATCTGCTCCTTTGTAAGCCCTAATTCCAGCATAGATACTATTGCTTTTATTCTCTCCTCGCTGCGACCTGCTTCTAATCCTTCCTGACGACCTGCTTCTAGCCCTTCTTGACGACCTGCTTCTAGCCCTTCTTGGCGACCTGCCTCTAATCCTTCCTGACGACCAAGCAATTTACTTTCATCCTGCAATTTCTTTAAAGCATTACACATATTCACATTCCCCCTTTTATTATTATCAGTTATATCCATTAGATATGGAGCATCAGTCATTACACTGATCATTCTTAACACTTCTATTGATATATTTCTATGATTATATTTATCATATATATTATTGAAGTTTTCCTCATAAATGGACTTTGTAATCTCAAATACCATCTTTACGTCTTTATTCTTAAACTTATACCTGTCTGAATCCCTCACCTGTACAAGATTCATTTTATAATCTGTAAATATATTTTCTATCTCTGGTCTCATATGTATCATCATATCTTTTATACTGACAGGACCATCCCATGGCATCTCTGAATAGTATAGCACAATTGTTATTATAGGATGAAGTCTATCATCCTTCTTCATGCCAGAAAGAAATTCATCTGATGTCATTCCTGATGTATATCTGTTCTTACTTTTAAGTTCATTATACTCTTTCAGATATCCAAGTCCATCATATATCATCGTTCTAAGTGGCATAGCATAATGTACTTTATCCTGTATTTCTATTCCTAATATATTAAATTCTACACCATCATACTCTTTCTTGACAATATCCCTTACACGCTTTAATGAGCTCTGTCCCTTCTTCCATTTGATTGTTCCTGATATATCTGTATCCATTTCTTTTAACATATCCGATTTTATAACATTTTTCCCATTAAATAATACTGCATTGAACAAATCTGCAAATCTCTCATTAACCCGCCAGAATTCTTTCATGACAATATCTGGCTTTATACTTTCTTTACTGTTCATAAAGCACCTTCTTTCGTTAAATGATTAAATCTATATCAGCATCAATTAAATATAATTTTCATTATCAGAATATGCGTCTATTTGTTTATAATATTTGATTTTCATGTTTATTATTATATTTTTCTAATTCTTATGGAAAATAATCAGAACCGATAATGAATTACATAAATCAGCATTACATAAATCAGACAAATAAAACAATGTTGATAATGTTAAATAATCTTGTAAGTTGTAAGATTTTAATATAACATTTTTATGATGCAAGGTGCAAAATAGCTTTTAACCTTAACATCTTATTATGCATAATATATATTTAATATATCTTTTATATATAATTATGTCAAGTGTTTATAATAAATTATTGAAATATTATCAGAATGCTTATATGTTCATATATCATTATTAAAATGTTATCGTAATAAGATGCTTCATTGCAGTTTCTATATATGTTTTCTGTTCTTCAATCCATAAACACGCCTGAAATATGTCAATCCATAAATATGCCTAAAACATTGACATATTATATATCATATGTTATATATACTACGACAGATATACTATGCCTGTCGTAGTACGATAAACGCAGTATATGCATACAATTATCAGTGAGCTGCAAAATTTACTTTTACACTCACATCATTAAAAACAACTACTCTATAGCATAAAGAATAATAATATAAGGAGGTCTTGATATATGGCTGGCATCAGCAGCGATATCATAAGAGGATACAATGACACTATAATTCTATATCTTCTGCTTGACAAACCATCTTATGGTTATGAGATATCCAAGCAGATTAAAGCACTATCAGATGAAAAATACATTATGAAAGAAACTACTCTTTATTCTGCATTTACACGTATGGAAAAAAACGGATATATAACCTCTTTTCCAGGTGTTGGCGAGAATGGAGGGAAAAAGCGTACATATTACAGCATAACTGATGCTGGGCGCGAATACTATAAAGCGCGATGTGACGAATGGACTTTAACTAAAGAGGTTATAGAACATTTTATACGTAAATAATAACACCACATATATATGAGGAGGATTTTATGGAAACTATTAAAAGCTATCTTGAAACCATGTTTGCCAATATGCCAGACACTCCTGAGGTTATCAGAGCTAAGTCTGAACTTTTTGGAATGATGGAGGATAAGTACAACGAACTTATTTCCGAAGGAAAAAGTGAAAATGAAGCTGTTGGAACAGTTATATCTGAATTCGGTAATCTTGATGAGCTTGCCGACACTCTTGGTCTTAATGCCAACAGCCATGAGGATTTCAGCAAAACTACCACACCTGATAAAAGAATACTGACACTTGATGAGACCAGACATTACATACGCACCTGCTCCAAAAGAAGCTTACTTATTGCCCTTGGTGTTATGCTATGCATAATTTCACCAATATTTCCTATAATAGGCGACATGGTAGATATATTGATAGTAGAAAATATCATGATATCTCTTATGTTCTTAACTATTGCAGTTGCAGTTGCCATGTTTATTTTTGCTTCCACATTTCTTAAAGATTACGCTTACATAATGAAACATACATGCGTTCTTGACTATCAGGCATCCCAGTATGTCAAGAATGAAAAAGAACGCATGAAACCTGTATATAGCATATGTCTCACGATTGGTGTCCTGCTGTGTATAGTATGCGTTATACCACCTATTATTATGGATAGCTTTAACATTGGCATACTTGAAGATATTTCCGGAGCTCTTGTTCTAGCCATCTGCTCTGCCGGCGTAATGCTCATTGTCTTTCAGGCAAATGCAGCCGCTTCATACAGAAGGCTTCTATCACTTAACGGCATAACTACAACATCTGGTACATATACAAATACAGATACAAGTATAAATTCAAGTAAAGATTATAAAAATTTTGAATATATCAATCCAACAGCAGCCTCTGTCATGTCCGTATTCTGGCCTACTGTTTCATGCTTATATCTGTGTATAAGCTTCCTGACTTTTGATTGGCATGTGACATGGATAATATGGCTTGTTGCTGCTCTTATCTACAACGTACTTAAAAGTTTTTTATGTAAGTAAATGTACAGCAAATGTATAGTAAATATATAGTAATTGTGTAGATATTATCTACAACGCACTTATATCACCAAAATCGTAGAGAAACGGAGATTATTAATATGGGAAAAAGAATATATTTAGGCATCATATACAGCATAACAGCTATATGCATAATCATCGGAATTATTATAAATGTATGGGATATACCTTCATTATCATGGATGTCTGATTCTTTTAAAAGTAAAAAAAATATAACCTTTACAGAGAATCTTGAAGCCTTTGATTATCTTGATATTGATACCTCTTTAGGAAATGTAAATGTGATAAATGGAACCTCTTATAGTATCGAATATAAAGGGAATGCCTCATATCGTCCCGAATATTCAGTAAATAGCAGCACCTTAAAGATAACACAGCCTGATTCAGCCAGCAAAATTATTAAAAATATTCATTTAAAAAATGTTAAATCTGAACTGACTATCACTATTCCATCAGATGTTACCCTTACAACTGTAAACTGTGATATCAATCTTGGCAACTCAAAGTTGACTGGTATTAATGGTTCAGACATTACAGCTCACGTTGATATGGGAAATCTTACATTATCAGACTGCAGCTTTAGTCAATATAATATTGATACTAATATGGGAAATATAGACATCAGCAGATGTTCCTTTGACACTATGCACCTTGACGTTGATATGGGTAACGCTTCTGTTCAACTCCCACGCTCTGATGCATACGGCTATAATCTTGAAACAGATATGGGCAACGTAAATCTATATGGCACAAACTATAAAAGAAACTGCTCATATAACACAGGTGCTGAAAAGATGATTACGGCTAAGGTTAATATGGGGAATATTGATATTTACGAATAAAGTGAATATTGTTGTTTAATTGAATATTAGTTGGTGATGAACGGACGACAAATATAAGCTACAGGCAGTTCTGCACACTATGTTCAATGCCAG